>Ga0181388_1000132_pt1 | contig 23763 bp, 25 predicted proteins | sample 11SPOviralmetaG_FD_130120 | JGI IMG/M metagenome (GOLD analysis project Ga0181388, IMG submission 130120) | Marine viral communities from the oligotrophic San Pedro Time Series (SPOT) site, San Pedro Channel, CA, USA - 11 SPOT_SRF_2010-05-17 | ecosystem: Environmental > Aquatic > Marine > Strait...
ATAATCAATCCCGTCGTCAATTGCTCTCTTCGATAAATCAGACCAAATCTTACAGGGGTTGCCCTTACAACCTTCAAATGAAATCCAATTCATTTTGATATCTTTATAAGCCTTTGGCAAATCAATTGTTGAAAATAATTTGTCGTCATGGTCAAAGCCCAGATAAAGTTCAATATTAAAATCAGAAGTTAAATTATAAATCGAAGGCAATAAGATTGTATACAAATGAGTTTCTTCAAGAGTTTTCCAATTCATATTATTTGAAGTTGTTGGCACACAAAAAGCAACAGTTGTTTTTACAGAACGGGTCAATGATTGACCCATTAGATATTTTAATGATTTAGTTTTGAAATATTCAGAGATAGATTTCTTATCATTGTAATTTGTAATTGTTCTTTTACAATCTGAATACATAAAACTTAAATGACGATTAATTTCACTTAATTCTTGCCAAGATCTTAAATGAACCCTTTTGCCATTTGGCACATTATAAATATCCCCTTCTCTTTGATAATCGTCAAAGAAATAATTTGGGTTATTTTCTGGTGTCTTTGTTATTCTTAATGTTCCGTCTTGAAGTTTTTCGCATTCAGGTATGAACTCAACATAATCACAATCGAAGCCAGCAATCTCAATTGTTTGAAATAAATCAAGAGCCATGAGAACAGCAGAAGAACCAGAACAATAATTTCTCGCATACTTGAAAACCGAACGACAATCCATCATTAATTCTTCAATATAAACTATGTCGTCTCTATGAGATAAATCAACCTTCTCAAGAATTGATTTGCTTAATAAATATAAACCACATTTCTTTTGTTTTATAAAATCGATAACTTCATTATTTTTACAAACTACTTTATCAACGTTGACATAAATATCTGGGTAACAATCAATCTTATCCCAATGCCGAAAGGCTAAACAACAACCAATCCAACTATACTTATTTTTATCAATTGATCGAAAATCAAAATCTTTGATTGATTTTCCATTGCCAAAAACTAAACAATTACTTTTCATTATATTTTATAACAATATAATAATTATTGTTTTTAAACTTAGTATTTTATTGAATGGGTCAATGATTGACCCGCTTTCGTTTTTTCTTCTTTGATTTAAAAAACCAAATAATTAAATAGTAACCACAGCATTTGAGTTTCATTATAATTAATAAAACATTATTATTTTGATTTAATAGCACATATCCCATGGGTTCGACCCGTCTCTGTATTTCGGTTTTGTTGGGTTAATCTTATTAAGTAATTCTTTCTTTTGTTTATCGATAGCCTGTTGCTTTCTCTTTTCTTCTTTTCTTGCCTTTCTTAATATTTCATATTTTGTTATCGCTTCAAGTTGTGCGTCTTCAAGATCCTTTTTTGTAAAAGTAGAAGCGGGCTTCTCAACAACAGAAATCTTCTGTGGCGGTATATCTTCATTCACTTCAGTCTTTAATTGTTCAAACTCTTTCATTTTCTTCTTTTTTCTTAAATTATTAGTTTCTTTCTCAATCTCTTTCATTTGCTTCTTTTCTAAAGCCTTTGCTTTTCTCACTGCCATTGCCTTCTCTCTTGCCAATGCTAACTTTGCTTTGTGTTCTTCACTCATGGGCTTGCGTGGTTTCTTTTGCTTAACTGGCTTCTGCTTCTTTGGTGGGTCTTCTTCATAAATAAATTGCTGATTAACTTCACCCGTCTCTTCTCTGTTACCCTGAACCGGTTCAATAACTGGTTCAACTACTTTAGAAGAACCAGTATCGAAAATATCGTCTCTTGTCGGCTTCGGTTTCTCAACAACTTCAGGCATAGCCAACTGCTCTGCTTCATAACTTTCAAACTCTTCATCAGATTGCGGTAACTCGTTATCAGAAAAATTGCCGGGTTCGGGTTCTTCAACAAAATTAAATTGAACCTTGGGGGCTGATTTATTACTCATTATTATAATAATAGAAAGAAAATATTTCTATAAATTATTAAAAAAAACAAAAAAATATTAAAAAACTAATAAAAAAAATTAAACATTTAATCTAATTACATTAATGCGTCGGGTTTCTTTCTAAAATATAATACAACAATTGATTGACCTGTTAAGATTGTTGCGAATTGTTCATTTGAATAACAAAATGAAAGATTGAAATCTGAAACTGCCATTTCGCTGGGGTTATCCATGTCAATCCAAACAAAGTTCTTTGGTTCAAAATATAATCGACCCGTTGATTGCCCGCTATCAAACCTTGGCAAGTGACCAATGATTTGAGACTGTTGCCCAGTTAGAGCATTCAGAACTCTTTGGTTCATACCGTCTAACCTTACAAACATTGCTTGTGAACTTTCAAGACTTGGTGCTGTGTTCGACTGAAACTCTCGGGGCAGATTTGTTCCAAAGCCAGTGTTCGGTGTATCAATCACAGCAGAATTAAAACCAAGAATATCTTGTGCGTTCGCACCAAATGAAGGTTTATAAATATCCGATTGATCAACAATCAAAACATTTGAAAGAGAACTATTGAAACCCGAAGCATTCAAACCACCTTGATCGACTGTTTCAATATTGGTCGTCTGAAGAACCTTTCTGCTTTCAACATTGAGACACCAATTCGTTCGCCCAAGAAGTTCAAGAGTTTCCCACCAACCAGATTGATTTTTCTTTTTCACGTCATAAGTTGTTAAGGGTGGGGTTTTTAAATGACCAACATTCATTTTGCTATCTTTGTGAGTGGCGGTTGCCCCAACCACAAGAACTGGGTGAAGACACCAACAGGCTTGGTGAATTGGTTGAAATTGTCTTATTTTATTTGCTTGAGTATCGTCCATGAAAGAACAGACAACTTGCCAACCAATTGGGTTTGCTTTATTGTCAAGTTTTGCGTTATAAATCTCAAGTTTCATTTGTTCTCCAGACGCTGTGAAACGAACTTTTTCATATTGTCCGTCTGATAAATCTGCCCGTGAAGAAGTGAATGACCCGTTTGTATTTTCCCAATATTTCAATTCATATTTTCTTGTTACTTCTGCTTGGGCGTCAAAAGCAGTAAAGAAGACAACTAATTCACCAGAACTATTTCTCGCACAACCGAAATCCATATATGGTAATTGACCGACGCTCATATTATCGTCAGATAAATCGCTGTTATAATCTGGTGTGTAAACACCGTCATGAGTTTGACCAATATATCTTGATAGACCAACCGCCCAAGGCACTTCTCGACCAGAAGCATTCACGTTGGCTTGAGTGCCAGAAATATTAACTGTAAGATCTCCACCATTCAGAGATAAGGGTCTATCGGGTAGAATAGCAGAAGCAACTGAACCAATATGAGCCGAAGCGTTTCTCGTTAGCCTTTTATGTGTATCGTTATAAGACCAGAGACCAGAACCATTTCTGAACCGATATTGATCATAATCAGCAAAGTTCTGTTCGGCAGTTGTTAAAGTCGCATTAGTATTCGAACCACTTACGTGTTGACTGAAACCAATTTTATAACCGAGAAAATCAAGACCAGAAGCATTGCGAAGCAAATCAACTGTAACCTTTTCTTTAAGGTTGGGGTGATATATAGTTTCACTTAATCGCTCCCGAAATCTATTAGCAAAATCAGATAGTGAAAACTCTTTCACAGCGTTACCCACTTCGGTTGATTTCAAGAATTGAAGCCTTAATGGGTGATATACTGTATCTTCGATTTGAAGTTTAGAAGACGGGTCGCTTACTCCGTCCAGACTTAATTTGTTACCAAAATATTGATAAAGAACATTATTCTGACGAGAAAGAACTATTCTGCCGTCAACATTAACTTTCACAGATTGAAGAGCAACCTGAGCGTTAGCGGGTATTTTATAAGTTGAAGAAAGTTGATTTCTGAAACTCCAAGCCTTATAGATTGAGTTTTTCTGACGCTCTGATTGTCCGTCAGCAACTTGGTTAGAACATATAACAAGAGACATATTTTATAATATGTTTGATATTTTATTTATTATCAAAATAAAATTAAAATAAAAGTAAAACTATAATGCCGAAAAAGAAAGCGACAACCATGAAACCCCTGAATGCTAAAACTCAAGCATATAAACAACCGCTTCAGCATAAAGTTATCGAAGCCCAAAAACCTGAAAGAATAAATCAAAAACAAATCTTTGATACAAAAAATAATAAGTCTAAGAAGAATAAGAAAACAAATAAGAAATATTAGAGAGTGGGTCAATCATTGACACGGGTCATTATTGACCCAAAAACATAATATCATTTGGCAAGTTCATTTTATGACAATAATAAAAACAATCGAAATTACATTTATTTTCTTTGATTTCTTTGCCTTCAGATATCTTGATAAATTGTATTCTTCTTTTTGGTATGATTATTTGTAATATTTTATCTTTCATAATTTCTCTAAAATATTTTGTGAAGATAAGATTTTGAGAAGCAATCATGATAAACGGTTTATCTAAATCGATCAGCCTTTGAAATATTTCTTTCTTTCTTGTGAATGGTGGGTTTGAAATTAATATTTCACCTTCATTGCTTTCAAAAAAATCAATTTCTTTATGAATAACTTCGAAGCCCAATGATCTTAAGTTTTCACCCGATTTGCCGTCACCAAAGAAACATTCCCAAATTACTTTATCTTTTGGTATATATTCTTGAATATTTTCCCAAGCAGATTTGGGGGTCATATAATCGTCATGTTTAGAAAAGGTTTTTGTTTCATAACCCGCCATTTATTATAATCATATATTTTAATTTTAATTTATTAACGCAACTTTTTTGATTTTTTTTTATTTTATTTTATAATGTTTTATTTATTATAAAATATGTCTGCTTATTGGTCTGCTGATAATAGTGTGCGAGTTGGTGAAACGAAGATATCTGTGCCGTCTGAGAATGGTTTGAGTTATAGCCCGGGCCAGAAGGTTCAGATTTTTGTTGATCCTTCTTCGAAGTATATTGACGGGCGAGAATGTTATTTAGATTTCAATGTTCAACTGAAACTCCCTTCGGGCAAAGCCCCAACCCGCCTTCAACTTGATAAGTGTTCGTCTGTTCTTTTAAAGAATATTCGCATTTATGACGGTTCTCGGGGTCAACTTTTAGAAGAGATTGCCGATTACTCAACTTATGTTGCGGTGAAATATGATTATGATAAAGATAAGAACCTTGAAAATCTCAGGGCGTTACGTGAAGGTTGTGCGGTTCACCAGCCCGATAATCGTGGCACATACGGCACAACAAAAACCGGTATGGCAAATACAACTACAAACCCTTATTTCAAGAAAACAACTGGCAATCAATCTACTGCCTTTTCTGATAGTGATTTACTCAATGCCAAGGTTTGTCTCCCGCTTCATACGGGTATTTTTGCCAATTCTGACACAATCTTCCCTGTCATGATGACTTCTGGGCTTTATATCGAGATTGATCTTGCTGAAGCAAGTGACGTTATCAAGCAGTTAGACAGTGTTCTGCGTGATAGTCGCACGGGTCTCAACCCGCACTTTCATTCGCTGAATGGTCGTGAAAGCCCAAATGCTAACACTTGGGCAAATGGCACTGAAACAACTTCATTATATGTTGCGTATGAAAACAATCTCAAGGGTTCTAACAGTGTTGATAAGTTCCCATTTGTAGTTGGTGAAACAATGAAACTGTGTCGCTCTGATAATAATGGTTCTGGCACTACGTTCCATGGTGGTGTTGATTTAACTATTTCACAGATTAATCTTTCTGCTTCAGCCAACGCTTCTGTTGGTCTGGTTCAAGTATTTTTCCAGAATGCTTCCAATACCACGGGCGTTGCGATTGATACAAACTATGTTCTTTATTCAACTGCTGTTGCTGATCAGACTTCTTATGACGCAACATATACGGTTTCAAATGTAAATCTAATTGTTTCGCAAGTTAAGTTAGACCCGAAATATGAAAGCGGTATGCTTCAGAAGGTTCGAGAAGGTAAGGCTATTGAGTTTGATATTCATTCTCTAACAAATTATAAGCATTCAATTCTTGCGTCTGATCGCCAAGCAACCTTTCAGATTTTTGCGACCAATTCTCGGGCAAAATCTCTTTTAGTTGTTCCGCAAGATAGTTCTGTGTATACTTCAGCCCAGAAGATTTCAGGTTCTGGCACTTATGTGATTGCCGGCACAAACTACACGAACGCATGCGAAACTTCAAAGAATTATGAAGATACTTGTCTTGCTTCTACTCGATCAGCATATACGGGGGTATGTGACGAACTTTCGGCAATTCAGTATCAGATTAACGGCAAGCGTGTGCCGAGCCGAGAAATCTCTACAAAGAAGATTGCGACCAAGAACTCTATTGACGCATTTCACATATATGAACTTGAGAAGACACTCGATAATTCTATGATAGCCCCGAAGTCATTTAGTGAGTTCAGAAATAATTTTGTCTTTGGTCGTGGTTTCTCTGCTGGTGGTCAGAATGGTGTTCTCGATTTAAGGGGCAAAGACCTTGCTGTGAACGTTCGCTATCTAACCAGCACCCCGCCAACTGTCGGCAAGTTATTTCAGTCATTTGTGTTTCACATTCGCCGTCTGGTTCTGAAACAAGATAGTATTGAAGTTATTCACTAATTATGTCAATGATTGACATACTCTCCTTGAGAGTATATGAAAAATCAAAGATTTTTGACCCAAACTATTTTTATTTATTTTTTGTTTTAATATTTTATATTATAATTATTATAAAATATGAGTTCTCGTTACATAGAAATCCGCCCTGACAATATCCCAGCCGACGGCAAAATCTCTTTCAAGAATGGTTTTCCCGTTCTCTCTTTTACTATCTCAGCACAGAATGCTATGCTCGACCCACGTTCAATGCGAATTGTTGGTGATTTTTCGGCATATAAAGACAATCTCGCAACGCCGACAGCACTCACCAACGGCGACCATGTAACTATGAACAATCGCCTTGGTATTTACAATGTTATTGAAAGTCTAACTGTTAGAAGCCAGCGTTCAAAAATGATTTGCGAAAATATTCGTCATTATTCAAAATATATGAATACATACCTTGCCTTAAGTTCGTCGCTTCAAGACCAGATTTCTGGTTTATCGCAGACTTGTTTAATTCAGCCCAACCCCACTACTTTCAGAAAGTCTGTTGTTGAAAGCCCAACTACGGCGGGGCAGTTAAACTCTTTTTCTGCTCATTTACCTTGTGGGTTCGTTCAATCTGGCAATATGGTTGATCTTCGTGCTGACGCATTCGGTGGCATTCAGATTGAAATGTTACTTCAGCCAGATAGCAATGTTTTCTATCAAGTCAATGGTTCTTCTGCTGGCATTGGCGACGCACATTATGAACTTAGCAATCTGAAACTTACTTGTGAAGTATTAGACCCCGGCGATACGCCCCCAGCACCTGAAGGCACTTTTGATTTCAACACGATTACTTCTCTCTATACTTCAATCAATTCTACAAATGCTCAAATACAATATTCTCTGGCTCTTCGTCAAGTTCAGAGTGCTTTCATGACATTTATGCCTGTATCGAATATTAACACTCTAACTCAAGACGGGCAAGCGACTACATATCCTTCGGGTGACGGTTCTTCTGATACTGCTCTTGCCCAAATCAAGCGTGTTCAGTTTCTCAAGGGGGGTCAAAAATATCCCGCAGATTTTGATTTTATAGCAAATACCCAAGACCCGAATAACACAGATAGCCAGTTGCCAGACCCAACAATTCTCAAGGGTTTATTTGAAGCAGTTGTGCCTTCGTATGGTGCTGACCGTTTTGCTATTTCTCCAGCAAATATGAACCGAGATTATTCTATGGGTGTTGGTGTAGCAAGTGAAACTTCATACATGAATATTCCTGAAGGCGGTTCTGTTATGGGGCTTGGTGTCAAGTATGGGCTTGGTGGTGGTGAAGATTTTTCGCTCGAGCAGTTTGGTGTCAGCATTGAGAGTGATTTGAAGAGTGACAACCCGATTGGTGTTTATATCTTTATCAAGGCTGGTTCTCGCCTTGTCTACAATCGCAACGGTGTTCAGATACAGCAGTAAGAAGTTATTATCTATACATAATTAATTTTTGATTTTTTTATTTGTTTTTTTTTATTATTTCATATTATTATAAAAATATGAACGACACTGAAAGCCCCCAAGACGCTCCACCGCCCACCAAATCTTCTGCGACCCCGATACCGGGTTCGGCTGACGACGTGCCAGATTTTCTTATGCTTGAACAGATCCCTGTGAATTATGTTCAGCAGATTGAAACTGACCTTCTTGAGCCAGTTGTGTTCAATCAAGGCACGGCAACAACTGACGGCTTCTGCCGGTTTACTTTACAGAATAAGGGTTTTCTTCACTCTCATTCAAAATTATTTGTAGCACTTAAGGCAACTACAAATGAAAGCAATTTCCCAATGCCCCATGTTGGCGTTGGTCAGATTGTGAAGAAGGCTGTTCTAAAGATTGGCAATAAAACTATTAATGAAATCGATAGTTGGCGACACCTTCACAGCGTTAAATCAGCAATGATTGCGAATGAAGTTCAGTTAGAGAGAGAAACATATATGACTGGTCGATATGTCAATCACGATTTCGTTTACACTGACGGCAGTCGTTTTGAAAGTGCTGGCTATGGTTTATCAACTAATGTTGAAAAGTTTGACGCAACTGGTTATGAAGTTCCTTCTTGGTTACTGACTGACGCTTCTAAGCCCGAAGAAGCACCAAGTCTTCAGATTGATTTATCTGACCTTTTCCCGTTTCTTAAGGTTCACCAGTTGCCCCTGTATATGATTAGCGAACCAATCAACATTGAATTAACTTTCTTCCCGACTGTTGGCGAGCGTATTCAGATTGAGAGTGGTAAGACTGGTTCTCAGCCTTGTGAGATTGTTAGAGACGATCTCAAGTTCTGTGCTGATTATATTTATTACGGGGCAACAGACGAAATGGCACGATATGCTGATAGAAATAAAGAAATGAACTTTTCTTTTGTTGATTATCGTCTGGTTGAGCATTCGACCACACAGACTGCTGTTCGTGAGAGTGTTGTTCGCAATCTTGGTATGGCAAATCGTCTTGTGCCAAGAATTATTTCAATTGCTTCTGATACCAGCAAGGGTGAAGCCAGTCTTCTTGGTGATTGTAATGCTCTTTCTCAGTTATATGACAGCGACGGCAAGCCCAGCACAACCGCACCACTCAGATATAATGTTAAATATAATGATCGATTTGAATACACAACTGCGATTGATAGTATGTCAAGATTATTTTCTCAATTCACTCATGCTGAAGGTGTGCCATTCTTAACCCGTCAAGAGTTTTCGGGTGAAAGCAAGGCTGGTGGTTTAACAACAGCAGAGTTTCAGGGTTATGCTCAATCGACTGAACTTGATGCGAAGTTTGGTTATTTAGCAACGAAACTAACCAATGGGCGTGTTGGTCAGCGTGGCATTGATCTTCACCTTTCGGCTGATTTACCAGCAGGTGTCAACCTTATGCGGTCTTTCTGTGAATATGTTCGTGTGGCAACCCTGAGAGATGGTATGTTTGAGATTTACAATGCTTAATGGGTCAATGATTGACATACTAATCTTTTTTTATTTTTTTTATTTAAAATAATAATCTAATAATTATTATATAAAAATGAAGATTAATTCTGAAAATATAACTGAAAAAATCCAAGAGAGCCGACCGAACTTGAAACCCAATTCGATTAAGCAATATGAAACTCATTTGAATAAATTGAAAAAGATATTTGAGACAGATAATTATGATTTTTTATCTGAACCAAATAAAGTAGTTGAAAAATTAAGTGACAAACATTATACAAGTCAACGAAATACTCTTAATGCTGTTATTATTTTGCTATTAGCCTTGAACCATGACGAAAGATTTAATGATTTAATCGAAGATTATCAAAAGATTAGAGATAAACTAAATGATAAATATGTTGAAGATCAGCAAAGCGGTAAGATATCAGAGAAGCAAAAGAATAATTTTGTTGAGTTAAAAGAGATTGGGTCAATGATTGACACAATGGCTAAAGAAATTAAAACTCAAAATCTTAAGAAGAAAGAAACATTGAATGGCAAAGAAAAAGAATTGCTCATGGTTTATACAATTTTTTCATTTTTATCAAGATACCCATTGAGAAATGATTTGGCTGGTATGAAATATATTTCAAAGACAAGTTATAATCGTCTCACTGAAGACGATAAGAAAGAAGGTAATTATCTTGTAAAAAATAAAAATAAGTTAAATATGATTTTGAATGAATATAAGACTTCAAAAAAATATGGTGAAAAGAATATTGAAATTGATCCTGAAACTTCGAAGATATTAAGAATGTATATTAAGGCAACTGATAAGAAAGTCGGTGATACTTTATTTGTTTCGTCTCGTGGCACGCCAATATCAAGAAATGGTATTTCTCAATTATTGATTAAGACTTCACAGAAATATTTAAATAAATCGATAAGCACAACAATGATGAGAAAAATAGTTGTTTCAGATAAGTTCGGCGATTTAGCAAAAGAACAGGCAGAACTCGCAGACGTTATGGGTCATGACGTTGGCACACAAAATCTTGTTTATAATAAAGAAAAATAATTTTATTATTAATATTAAATATGTTCAAATGTTTTTGTTGCTGGTTCTTTGGCTGTTGTATTAGACAAGAGAATGATTAATTTTATCTAAACGAACATTGACAACTGCTCGGTCTTGTTTATAGCCGTGACCGAAATCTCTGTTCTGGTCTTCAATATAATAATCTTCTCTGTTTCCGCTTTCTCCTTTCCAATTCATTTCCCAATAAAAATATTGATCAGAGCATTTCCAAACAATATAAAATCTTTTTTCTTTTTCGTTTCTCAATCTTCTATGTTTATTATGTTGAAAAGCGAAAGCCATTTTCGGGCTATCAAAATAAAGTGTATCAAGTTCCATTACTCTGCCTGTTCTTGTTGTATGTTTCATAACTTCACCAGTCCATTCAGTTGAAGGTCTTGTCTTAAGTTCAACCATTATTTCTTCATTATAATAATCGAAATGAGCGAATGTTTCTGGGTCATGTGTTAACTGCGTCTTAAATATCTTATTTAAATCAGGTAGAGAAATCTCTTCTGATAATTTGCCGAGTTCATAATCTTTTTGAAACTGTGTCATAGTTATTATTATCTATACTATCTTTAAATATATTATTTTTATCGAATTAAACGCACTAATCTAACATTATACCCCCAAGCGTCGGTAATAATCTAACTTTTACCCCTTTTTAGCACTTAAAGAGACACTAATTTTAAAATTAATTCTTTAAATACCCTAAAATGACCAATAATAGTAGATTACCGACGCTTAAATGACCCATAATGTTAGATTAATAGCATTTAAAAGAATAATATATATGTTTTATGTATATATAATGATTACTCAGGGCAAAAATGGTTCGATTAATTTATATTACAATGAATTATTGATCGAAGGCTTTCCCTTGGGTCAAATGAATGTCATTGATTATTTTAAAGTTGCCGACGACCTTATGATTAAATCAATGCGTGACAACAATAAAAATCTTCGTGAACAATCACTCGCTTACAAATATTTTTGTAGTATGATTTACATGAAGAAGTTAAAAAAGAAATATATATCTGAAGAAGATTTAAGAATGTTTCTGGCTTGTCTATTATCTCTTGTCAAGTTGAGACAATTCGAACCAGAAGAAGTTCTTTTAGTTATGCCACGAAAGAAAAAGAAAAAGATTATTTAATTCATATTTATCTTACCCATTAATTCTAAAAGTTCTTTTTCGTCCTTACTTAGTTTTTTAGGGTTTTCCCTTTCTTCTTTTTTTTGTTTATCTATTTCTTTTTTTAATATGTCTATTTCTTTTCTAATAGAGATTTTTTCTTTCAAGGTTTTTCCTGTCATGCTCTCTATTAACTTCGTATCTTTTTCTTTGAGTTTCTTTAATTTTTCACTGTCCAATATCTGTGACGGGGTCGGCAGAGATTTATAACCCAATTTTGTATATAGTTCTTTGATTTTATTCTCTTTATCGTTTCCCGATTTCTTCTTGGTAATCGTCTCAGTGGCTAATAAGATTTTACAAACCTGTTGAATTAAATCGAACTTCACAGGGTCACCGCCTTTATCTGGGTGTTCTTTCAATCTTAGTTCTCTACACCTTTGCTTCACCAATGTTGGTGTTTCAGTTTCCCTTGTAATCCCGAGAACCTTATAAGGGTTTATCTTTTTCTTCATTTGTAAAGATAAAGCATTTATCATTTGGCTTCTTTCTCTGGCTTCAACCTTGAAACCTTTATCTTCTTTCTTTGCTGGTGCGTTTCCTTTTCCTTTCATTACTTTTCCTTGAAATACAAGGCTCACCGGTATCTGTTTGCCATTGTCATAATTGTTCGTCGAGAAGATTAAATTGTCGAAAACAACTGGCACATTTTTGAACTCTTTATTCACGAAATCCAGAAGTAGTTTCTCTGTTTTTATGCCTGTAATAATTTTAAATTGGTCTCCTTGTTTTGTGATTTTCAACGCTCTGATATTATTTATGATTGGGTTGTTTCCTTCGTTCGTATATTTATTATCTTTCCCCCCACCGTCTTCTCCCTTGTATTTCTTTACGACTTTTGTCAATTCTTCTCTGATTTGTGATTTCAAATCTCCTTTCTTTGCTGGTTTATCTTCGATTGCTAATGCTTTTTTTGCTTTCGGTTGAATGACTGTGATTTTCTTCGGGTCAATCTTTGGTCGCCCAACCTTTTCCTTTGGTCTCACTTCGTCTTCTTTTGGTTGGGGTTTCGGCTTCTGTTTCTTCATTTGTGCCTTTGCCCTTGCTTTGCCAATGATTGCTCCAGCCTTAATCAAGTCACCTTCTCTGCTTTTCACCGCCTTCTGTTTCTTCTCTTTCTTTTCTTTTGCTTGCTGTTTCTGTGCTTCAGTCTTTGGCACAATCTTTGTTGCTTCTTTTGCTTTATCAAGAGTAATATCTTTTTTGCTGGTTTGTTCAAGTCGTTGCTGTTCATGGTTAACTCTGAAACCAGATTTTGAAATAATATTTATGATTTTGTCTCTATCTGATCCCGGCGGTATTGTTATCTTTGATAATTTGTTGTGAGCCCGAACAAGTTTACGTATCTCAGCGGTTGTGAGTTTCCCCTTCAATTTTCCAGTTTTGTATGGCATTTATATTATAAAATATTTTTTTTTTTCAAAATTAAACTTATTAATTAAAATCGAATATTATTATCTCTACTTAGTTTTATATATCAAATAGTCTTTATATGCTTTTATGTCAATCATTGACCCACTTTCATTTTCTTTGCGTTATATAATTAAATAAAAAATATATTATAATGATATAATGATAATTCATAAATCACATTCGAAAACAGATTTAATCGATTTAATCAATCATTTAAATCTTGATATTCATTTCTCACACCAAGACAACAAAAGAAACATTCATGATAAATTATTAAGCCATATCAAAACCAATTTCAAGATTGATAATAACTTTTATAAAATTGAAAATAAAACTCAATTGATTTCATTTCTTGAAAATAAAAACCCAAAGAAAATATTGAGTATCAAAGAAAAAAACAATGTAATGCTGATTTGTAAATACATAATCAATTATTGTAAAAATAATTATGATTTATCTCACACTAAATATAAACAATATCAAGACTTAATTGACGACGTAGACTTCATAAAACAGTTCGGTGATATCCCTTCGGTTCGACGCTGTTGTCGATTAATGAATGAAGATATCAAAGCGGGTGGCAGAAAGTTTAATCCTTTGATTAGCCCACAGGTTCAAAAAGATTTAAATGAAAAGAAAACTTTAAAAGGCAATGGCACATTGTATATCATGACAATTAAGAGAGCAACAAAAGATAATCCAATTATAGTTTCATTTGATTAATGGGTCAATATTAACCCGTGTCAATGATTGACCCTTAGACTAATTTTTCCATTTCAATTTCTGGTTCTGGTTGAAGTTGTCCGCTTTCTGTTCTTCTTAAGATTTCGTTTTCTTTCTGTAATATTTTTTCTTCTTTTTTCAATATCTTTTCTTGTTTTTTTTCATTCTTTTTATTTTTAAGAGTTTCGGCTTGGTCTTTTAATGTTTTTAATTCTTCTTCATTTGGTGGTCTTCTTTCACATTGAAATATGTAACATAAATTGACTTTACAATGACATTTCGATTGCCACACAACAAGAAGCAAAGACGCAACAGCACCAAGAACTAACACGATTGCCCCAGCCAATTGGTCGACACTATAATCTTGAAGTTGTCCTTCGTCGCTTTCAGACATTTATTTATTAAGATATTATCTTTTATAACCTGTAATTTTTAATTTTTTTACTTTGTCAGCAAGGTCTTTATCGGCTTTGCCCCATGTGCCGGGTTGTTTCATTAAAAAAGAATACAATCGACTAAATGCCCATTGCTCGGCTGACATTTTACCCTTTAATGATTTACCCCCAACCTTTTTGCCTGTAGTTGCTGAGCGAACTGAACTTGGGTTTGTTTTTCTTGCCCCAACGCCACGATCATAAACTTCGTCAAGTATTTTCATTGGTATACCAGTCAATCTTGACATATCTTTTTTTGAGTTTGCTTGCGACTTCTTCTGCTTATATTTTACATTAAAGTTTTCTTTATTTGTCATTTAATTTATCTGATATAAATAAATGAAACAATTAATAAGTAATTATTTTTTTGCTTGGTTCATTAAAATCTTTGATATATTAAAAATGAGTGACAATCCTTTTTCTCGTCATGTGATTAGACAACTTGATAACACGCTCGAAGGTAGAAAGCCAATCGAACAGATAAAAGACGAACTTTGCGAGTTAAAGGTTGAATTAATACATATCAAGAATTATATCAGAAAACTTGAAGCCAGAGAACAAATCAAAGAAGAAAAAGAAAAACAAGTTGAAGCAGAATATGAAAAAGTTTCAAAGGGTTGGTTTTACTGATCGGGTCAATTATTGACCCACTTATAAATATTTCGTTTAAAATATAAAAATAATATATTTGTATAAATTATAATGAATAAAGAACCAATTTCAATTTTAGTGCCAACTTATAATCGGCACAAGTTTTTGCCTTTATTTTTAATGAACTTGAAATCCCAGACTTATCCCCACCATTTGATAACAATAATAATCGACGACGACGGGCAAGACAAGTTCATTAAAGATATACCAGATTTTGAGAAAGCCATTTCACCCATGAAACTTGATTACGTAACTAATAAGCCAAAGAGAACAATCGGCAAGAAAAGAGACGAATTAATTAAAAGATCAAAAACAAAGATATGTTGCTTCTTCGACGACGACGACATTTATTTCCCTGAATATATTGAATATTCTTATGATACTTTGAAACATAATAAAGTTGGTTGTGTTGGCTCAAATAAAATGTTATTCTGTATGTCAGACAGAGATTTTAATATTCACGCAATAGATTGTGGTGACGCTAAAAAGTTAATTCATGAAGCAACAATAATGCTTACAAAAAAATGGTATCGAGCCAGTTGCGGTTTTGAGAATAGTTCTCAAGGTGAAGGTGCTAACATTTTCACAGGGCACGAAAGAACCGTGTCAATTACTGACATAAGAAAAGTTATGTGTTGTCTTCAACACGGTGAGAATACAGTTAACAAACTTCAATTTGCGAAACCAGATAATCAATTGCCAATCGATCTTTCAGAAGATATGCTTGATTTACTTCGTTCAATACTTAAATAATAATTATCTATATATTCATATAGATAATGTCTGAATATTCTGACGAACAAATTAATCACATTCTAAAGGTTTATAAATCTCAAAGAGAAAAAGATAAAGTAATTTATCAAAAGAGAAAACAAAATCCCGATTTCATGAAAGCCAATCGAGAAAGAGCAAAAAATTATTATGAAAATAATAAAGACAAAAGAAAAGAATTATATGAAAATAATAAAGAATTACACCAAGCCAAATGTTCGTTTCATTATTATAAGAAAAAAGATAATGTTAAAAAGTTTCAAGAAAAATACCCTGAACGCTGTGAGTTACTAATACAAAATAATTACTTTAAAGACCAAAACCCATTTGCGTCAATCGAAACTGCTGAATGATCATATTCTTCAGGTTCTGTTTCATACCCTTCATAATATTCATAATATTCTTTTATTTTTTTTTCTGTCGGTTTATAATCGTCGTCATTACCATTTTTTAATGCTTGAATTAAATCTGGTCTGCCGTTCTTGGCTAAAATAGATTTAATTTCTTCCCATGTGTCTTCGTCTAATTCGAAAGATTTAGTCAAAGAGTTCGTCCCAATTTTCGTCGTCGGCATTCTTTTTTATACTATTAACAAATATTTTTTTTTCAGGGTATAAACTTAATAATTTATCAAAAACACTTTGATCAGTTTTTTCTTCTTCGTCCCAATCTTCCCAAACTTCGGCAATATGTATTTTTAAATCACTTCTTTCTGCTTCTTTAAGTAGCAAACCAATCTGCTGATATTTAACTTGAGAAATCATTTTATAATTAATAACAATATTTTAATTTTATCAAAAAATAAATTATTTTTGTTGTTGTTGTTCTTGAATAATTTCTTCAGCCACATTATAAGTTATTTTTCGGTCTTTTTCAAGTTTGAATAATACTGTTGATTGTTCTGAAACTCTCGCATAAGAACCGTCGGGGTCATGTATCGAACAAGTTAATGACGCAAGCCTTAAAGGTTTTGTAATTGTGAAAACCAAACTGCTTTCTTGTTGAAAATAGAAATCACCGTCACCATTAATTTTATCAACAATACCAATAATTGGCATAGTTGTATTATTCACTTTGCCACCAATAAAAGGCGTATCAGTAATTAGATTTGATCTGATTGTATAGTAACCCCTTATCATTCTTGTTGGTAAATTATCGGCTATAATTTGAATTGATTGAGTTTTCTGTTTGATTTCAGGGTAATATCTTAAATAAGAGTTATTACTATTATCTTGAAATAAACCGCCAATCGGTAACATATTCGTAAATAATGGCACACCATACATATTTTGAGCATAAATCTTTGTATCTCCTTCGTTGACTTCAGCATTTGTTGCCAAGATCGATAAATCATTTGCGTTATCATAACTCACATAAGATAATCGAGTATTTTTACTTGAGTTAAATTGTTTATATGAAAAGCCCAAAAGTTCCCAAAGAGACCCTTGCCATTCTTGTTCTGTTAAATTAAAATCTTCAATCATAACACCCGTTAAACTATCATATATTCGCCATGGTTCGAGATTGGTATTCAAAAAGGTTGCCGTTGATAATTTAGCCGCCCCGTTTTTAATAGACGTTGCCACGTCTAAAATATAAGGTTTTCTTGCGGTTGTTAAATCATTATATTGTTCTCTTGGGTTCATAACGTAAACCACGTCGCTTTCTGAAGTTGCGTCTCTCGCAAAAGCAGTAAAAAAAGGGTTGTCTGCTCTGTTCTCATTTCCAGAGTTTTGTGCTGTATGTAAATCAGAAATTGTGAAATGTGTTCCGTCATAATTTAATCGTGGGGCATTAGCCCCCAAATATAATTGATTAATTCTGTATCTTGTTAATGGGTCGATATCATACGGCGTCGCACCATTCGCAGTATTCCCATTCACTAAAAGGCTGTCAGCATAAGTGTCTGTGGTTGTAAAAGCATTAACCCCCGCATATCCATTACATGGTAAAACATAATTCATACCCGGGGCAGTAAAATGCTGATCAAAACCAATCTTTCTTTTTTCTTCAATTGTAGTTGCTCCACTGGCACTTATCAAAAGAGTTGAAAGACTTGAATTAACCCCGTTATGTTTTGTGCCATAAATAATTATCTTACCTGAAGCATTTCGACCAAAACAGCCGTAAGTTCTTTCACCAAGGTTATTGTCGGGCTTCGCATAATATGTATCTTTTTGGCTTGCGTCATATTCAAAAGGTAAAATTACAGAACTACATTGTTTGATAAACTTACTATTTCCAATGTCAGCAGTATTCCATGAAAAGTCTTTATAACCACCCCAGCCGAGAGTTGCCGTATCAAATATTGTGTTTGCGACTGCTCCAGCGTAATGGGTCATTGAAGCATTATGATATCTATTGATATGACACCAACGAGAATTATTGATTGTATCATTCGCATTATAAGGTGTTCTTGTATCTGAGAAAATATCCCAGATTTCAGGGTATTTTTCTTGTGCCAGAATAAAGTTTCTGAAATCGTCCAAGACTGCTGTATCGTCATAATCAAGAGAAGTTACATAAGCAGACCCGTTTGTCGCTGAAATAATATGTGAGCCAAGTGTGCCACTGATAACTTGAGCCGAAGTTCGATTAATTAATCTACCCGTTTCATAAAGTTCTGGTCTCTTACACCCAACAATATGATATTGTTTAAGATATTCATAACCGTCGTCAAGATTGGTTGAAGCATTCACAAAAGAATTGAATTGAGTTTGTGAACTATATTCATGAGTTGTTGAAGCAACATTGAAAGGTTTATATGTTTCTGTTTCTGTGGTTCGAGTGATCGCTATCGGGTAGCCCGGCAAATCTGGGTTATCTACTTTATCTTCTCCGTCTCTTAATGTGAATGTATTTTGAGAGACTACAGATTGAAGTTGTCTTGTTATCTCTGTAGCAATATATTCTGGTGAATTAAAACCTGAAGGCACTTTGACTGTTTTTAATTCTCTATATGGGTAATATGTCATATATTCCGGTTCTCTTAAATATTGTGGGGGCATAGAAGATTTATTGGCTGAAGCAGAAGAAGCAGAGAAGTATGTTTTTTCTGCCATCATGATTGTAAATCTCGAATTATCTTTTTTCAATTTGCTTAACTTTTCTACATTTGATCCAGTATATATTTGATAAAAATCGTCATAAAAAGCAAACTTATCAACCTTTGAAGTGTTTTCAGTATCTCTTTGATTGAATGGGTCACACAATGACATACCAGTAGATTGCGTATCAACACCAGTATATTTTGCGGTTTCGCTTTCGTCAAGCCAAAATCTTCGTGGTAAATCAATATAGTTTTTGCCGTTGGCTGGCACATAATATGACATTAGAAAATTACCTTCATCGTCTCTTATTTCTTTCTCTGTGTTTGTTACTACCGCTTCGATTGTATCAGCACCAACAATCATTTCTGAAGCATTTGAACCGGCAATATGTTTGGGCGTTGCCACAATATGCTGAAATGTTTTTTTAAAACCAAGACTTTCACCTTTGATTTCGATTGAAGAACTTTGACCCGCACCCCTTTCAGAAACCATTGCCCCATGAACTGAAACTTTGTCACCCGCTTCTAAGTGAACAATATCTTGTAGATTATTTGTCCAAAGAGCAAAGTTTTCATTATTTCTTGATTTGGCTTCTTCGCTGTGTAATCGGTTACATTCGATAACCTGAAGGTCTGTGTGATCATTCATTTTATATATTATTATAATATATTTAAAATATATTATTTTAACTTAAACTTTTTTTTATAAGCATTAATATTACTCTTTAAAGATGTTGATTGTCCCCATAGAATGTAGAAACTTAGAAAACCGGGTTTCATGTAATCACCAGAAGCCAGATCTTTTTTGTGACGATCTCTGTATTTATCTCTTCGTTTTTTGTCTTTGTGCTGGGTATAATCTTGATATCGGTTATCACCGAATTGTGACGTTTTTATCTTCTTACCTTCGTCATTATAAAAAATCGCTTTCCACTTTTTATTCTTAGCCGTTCCAGATTTTATTTCTAAACGCATTTTTTTTAATTTAATATATCAAAGATATTTTTTTAAGATTTCGTTTTTTCATTCAAAATAAAATGTTTGTCTCTTATTATTGAAATGGGCAAAGGTGGGGCAAATCCATATCCGCTATGGTGGGCAACTTCAGAAACACCAGTTTGGCGAGACGTGCCACCCAAACGTAACAAGTCGCCGTATAATCGAGAAACTAAAAAAGAAAGAGAGAAAAGAGAACAAGACGAATATTATCGTGAGAAGCCTTGGTCTCAAAGAGAGAAAGAAAGAAAAGAACAATTCAAAAGAGATTTCTTCGGTGGTAAATATTTCTATGACGAAAATCAAAATAACCATGATAACACTTCTTATTTTGATAATACTTCTGACGATATTGATCCAATCTTTAAAATTAAAAAATCTTCTTCTGAAGACGATTTCAAGAAGGCTTATCGAAAATTAATATTGAAGCACCACCCAGACAAAGGGGGTGAAAGTTCATTTTTTATAAAGATACAAGAAGCGTATGAAAACATTAAAAATTATTTTGCTTCTTGATTAAGATTATCCCTGAGAATATCAAAAGGTCTATCAACTATTTTATCGATTTGACTATCTGAAATGTTGGTATCTGTCCAAAGACTTTCAATAACATTCTCACATTCTACTTCATGCCACTCATAAAATATGTTACTTAATTCTGTTATTTTTTCTCTATCACGATTACAATTCTTGATAAAGAACTTTTCAATCTCTTCAATAACTTCGTCAATCTTGACCCAATATTTTTCAACCTTATCCCCGTCGGTTTTAAGAGCCTTGTATTCTTCTTCACTAATATTTTTTGTCTTGATAATTAGTTTTGGTGTTTCATTGATAATTGTTTTCTTTGGCTCAACAGGTTTCTCAACCGGTGGCGACTTAATACCGTCAATAATATCAAGAATAATATCTTTACAATCATTTGTGATAGTTTCTCTATGTTGTAATTCTTCTTCATAACTTTCAAAATCGTCTTCTTCTTCAGAAGATAATTCTTCTTCTTCTTCTGAACTTTCTTCTTCTGAAGATAATTCTTCTTCTTCTTCTGAAGATAATTCTTCTTTTTCTTCTTGTGTGTCAATCACTGACCCACTCTCATATTTCTTTAGTTTTTGTTTTAGTTCTTCATTCTCTTTGATAAGTTTATAAATATCATTCGATTGTTCTGTGTATTTTTTTGATAAATCATTGTATTTTTCAGCCAGATCGTGGTTTTTAATATTATCAATAATATAATCTCTTTGCTTTGATTTGTGAATTGAAATCTGCTTCATTCGCCATGAAAGAAAATGGTCATACTTTTTTGAGTTATTTGGCTTATCAACCAGTATCATTTTTTTGAGTTGCTTCTTGAAACACCTGCGAGCATTTGCTGACACAAACTCTTGACAATATCCAAAGTCAAGATATTCTGTGATAATTCTATCAAGTTGTTTTTTGAAGTCATAATCGTCATTAGACGCATTCACAGGGTGAAGCGAATAGAATGCTCTGATTTCTTCGTCTGTAATATTCGATTGACATTTAATTGATTTTGGCACAAAGATTGTTTTTGACATTGTTGTTATCTATACTTAGTTTTATATATTAAATTATCTTTAAATGCTTTGGGTCAATATTGACCCGTGTCAGTCATTGACCCATTCATTAAAATAAAGATTTGTTCTCTAATTATCAAGAGAGAAATATAAAAAATTAAAATTATCGAAGTTTTGTTATTTGTTTAAAAAAAGCGATTTTTAAATTATTGAACTCGACCAGTCGCAACAGTTGGCTGGGGGGCAACGCTTACTTCTTGAACCGTTTCTTGTGCTTGCTTTTGTTTCAAATCGTCTGATTGTTTATCTTCACTGACTAAATCACCAATTTCATTCACAGCACCAGACGCTAAATCTAATGCCCCACCAACTAATGCCAAAGGTGGGTATACTGCCCCACCCACGTCAGCAATCGAACCTGCGAGATTTAATACACCACCAATCTTATGTTCTGTATTGTCACCCGCCAAATGAAACTTACCACCTTTGAAATCTTCCATGACGTCCATAGTGCCTTGGGCTAAACCACCAGCAACCCCAGCATATTTGCCAAGTTTCGATAAACCGTCTTCTGTCATTTCAGCAACCCCGGGCATACCCTTTGCCAATTTAGAACCAGCACCTTCAGAAACTTCAGCAGTTTCTTCAACAGCACCAGCACCAGCAGGTGAACCTTCATTAACTGGTGGCTGACCCGCTTCGTCGGTTAATTGACTTTCACTCATTGCTTGTCTCATGGGGTTGCCTTCTTCAGCGTCTGCCCCGAGATTTTTATTTGAATTACTTTCAGGGTTTGACGCTTGACGTTTCGCCTTCCAATCTTGATAAGCCTTGACTTTATTCGGCATATTCGCACCAGCCCAAAGTTCTTTGCCAGTTCTTTCAATATCAAGCATAGTTGCGTTCGATTTTTCTTGGTCTCTTAAGCCTTGTATCTTATCGGCTACGTCAGAATTGTGCTGTCTTATCTTTTCATTCAAATCTCTTACCTGCTGAGTTCGTGCGTTACCCATTGATATCGCTTGTGCTGAAGTGCCATAAAGATCATTCATATTTATATTGTATATGAATATTTTAAAAATAATATCAAAAAAAATAATTAATTAGTCTAATTCTAATTCTTCCGCTTCTTCACTTTCTCTTGTTGGGTATATTTGTTTTTCAAATCGAATATAAGCATGAGCGGGGTTTTCAGATAATTTCAAATATAAAAATGAATATCTATCTTTCATTGCTTCTTCATAAAGTTTCATAAAGTTCTTTTCACCACCAACCATATCCCCGTATTCTTCGGCAATCTTTTGAAGTTCTTTTGTGTTTTGCTGTTTGTGAATAATTACGTCAGTTGCGTTGTTTCTAATCATACCAGATACAGCCCGAAATGATTGAACCGCAATAATATAAAAATCAATGTAATGTCTGAACCGAGTTGAAAAAAATGAGACTTGATTACTTTTCTTGAAATCTTTTGTCAAAATATCGTCCATTACCAAAGCAAACGTCGGTCTATCTTCTTTATCAAACTTACTCTGTTCTGTTTTAATTCCTTCAATCATGCTATCTTCATAATGGTCTTCACATTCAAAATGTTTCGATAATATCTTGCCCTTATTATCTGTATGAAGGGTTGAACTAATAAACTTTACAATGTCAAACTTATCTTTATAAAAATCTTCATTACAAAAAAAGTTAACTAATAGATTTGACTTGCCTGAGCGAACGCTTCCAATAATTAAACAAAGGCTTGGCATTTGTGGCAAGTTGGGGTGAATGTCTTCGAACTTTTCATTTGGGTCTTCGTCTTTTACTTTTAAAACTTTGGGCGTTGATTTCTTCTTTTGATCGCACCGGCAAACCTTATGACCTTTTGGGCATTTCTTTGGCATTTATATATAATAAGAATATATTTTTAATTCAGATTATTTAATAATTTTTTATGTCTCTTGATTAACATTTCACAAAGTTTCTTATCATTCTTGGGTTGATATCTTGGCTCACCGCCCATGTTCTGGTGGTGATATTCTTTACACCAATTGCCCTTGTTTCTATATAAACCAAAAAGAAAATCGTCGCAAAACCAATTATGTATTTGTGGCGGGTATATCCAACCGAAACATTCAAAATGTTTTTTATGTAATAAGAATTGAGTTGGTATTCTATCATTATTTGAAAAACCAGCAGAATAACCAACATTGTTATTTTTCTTTAATAACTTAATAAACTTGCCAAGCCATTCTTTTCTGCCGTCATACATAATATCGTCGCCACCAATCTGAAGATAATCAATCCCGTCGTCAATTGCTCTCTTCGATAAATCAGACCAAATCTTACAGGGGTTGCCCTTACAACCTTCAAATGAAATCCAATTCATTTTGATATCTTTATAAGCCTTTGGCAAATC
>Ga0181388_1000135_pt1 | contig 23553 bp, 27 predicted proteins | sample 11SPOviralmetaG_FD_130120 | JGI IMG/M metagenome (GOLD analysis project Ga0181388, IMG submission 130120) | Marine viral communities from the oligotrophic San Pedro Time Series (SPOT) site, San Pedro Channel, CA, USA - 11 SPOT_SRF_2010-05-17 | ecosystem: Environmental > Aquatic > Marine > Strait...
ATGCCTTGGGCATGAGTTCCGGGAACCTCTTTCTGTCGCTCTATTGAATGCAGTGTCGGGTGTCTGTATCCACTAGTAATGACGAAAGGAAATCCACAGTATGCCCTTAACTCGTCTAACTTCTCTAGGAACTCTTGTTCCATGTTGTTGGTGCCTGATTCCTGACAAGAGAATTCTTCTCTGGTGAAGTACTTAAGAGCCATCTACTATTTCTCCTTCAATAATGTCAGGTGTTGACACTTCAGCAGTACCTACTCCACTAATGTTGATCTGTATAGCGTTTCTACCGTTGTCTTTTACTACGTCTTTTTCAAAAGCACCTACAGGTAGTATACGGTCCATCACAAGTTTCCAAGCAGCAGCTTGATTCTTATGGTCATCGTCTAAAGCAGCATCAAAAATAGTCTCTAGCACTCTACGTGACTTAGGAGAAGCCAACATACGTGCCTTGTATTCGTTGATTATCGCTGCGTCACCTTTTGGACGACCTACTACACCCTTGTTACCTGGCTTTACAGCAGCAACTTCTGACTTACGGGGTCGTCCTCGACCTCTTTTTTTAACAACTTCGGTCAAATCGTACCTCACGACGGCTATAACATAAATTATACCTAATTACAACTATAGTATAACATAAGTTTACACAAAAGTCAAGTTATTTTTTAGTTAATTTACAAAGTAGTAGTTTTACTAGTGTAAACAACAGGTTACATGAGCAGTAATTACCCTTCTTTTTTCTAATTTTGACCTATTTTGTACATGGGTGGCTACTACTATAATAATCATAGCGCAACAGGGGCCCCCTCCTTGAGTTTACAATAGCAAACCAAAGAAGTCAAGTGGTAGTTTTTACAGTTGACACGGGTTGCAACTCATGTTAACCACTGGAGTTGGCACGGTTATTGCATGAGGTGCCACACGGGAAACCTGGCATGGAGTTTGCATGGGTTGACAAGTGTGTGAGCTTATGTTGGTCCCTCTAGTTGCTACCTTTGTTTATGTGCGCGTGTGCGAATACAATAGTTACCAGGTGTTGTCAATGTGAAATAATACCACAAATGATATGTTGACACGAGTGACAGATTCGGGCCTAATGAAGTCATCAGCAACCAAGACGGAGTAACACAACATGACAAAGAATCAAATTAAAAGCATCATCAACGGCGCAATGAGTGAACTGTATCCACTGCGTCACCTTGGCAACTATGACGTACTTGAAGAAATGTTTGAGTATGAGAAGAAACAGCAGCGCATCATGAACAGCGCCGCACCTTATGGAATCAAACCTGATCCGGTCGCGTTAGTTGCAAAGTATTTTGTTGTTAAGCATTTAATCAATGCGGTAGAGAATCCGCAACACTTCAGGCCACGCGACATACTACACTGCAAAAAGTCTTACCTGTTAGCTCATGCACTAGTTGACTCATATCCTGAAAGCGTGACAGCGAAGGTTCGCCAGATGTGCCGACACGTTGACTTGTCAGAACTTGAGTACACATGCGGTGAGATTATCCAACGAGAAAAGGAGTACGCAGCATGACACTAAAAGAAATTCTAGAGGCGTCAAGGCGTCTTGATAACATGACCGACTCTAACGATGTTCTAAAGGAACTTAGTAAGGTTGTCACTGATGACAATAAAGAGAAAGAAAAAGAAGAGGTTAACAATGATTAAACTCTTATTTATCAACGGAATTATCTTAGCGTTTAATGTCGTAGCAATAGGCGCATGGTCAATCTTAATCACATTGGAGGGTATAGCATGAACCCAACACTAGTAGACATACTGATCTTATTTAGCTTTGTCCCTATATGGTTCCTTATCTTTGACGCTTACGAACGTTGGAACGATCCAAGGGCAAGACGTAAGAGACAACGCAAGGCACGACGTAAGGAGCTGCAGAAGACACTAGAGAAGCAAGGGAGGTTTATACAATGAAAGACGTAGTTGATTGCTTCACTAGCTTTGACATGAACAAAGGTCAAACAAAGGTATTCTGTGGCTTCTCAGGCATTAACAATGCGCACATAGTGTGGAGACAGGACGGAGACTTTACCACCAACACACTCATATACAGTGACGCTGAAGACGCCTTAGAGGACTTTAACACACGTAAGGAGTTCGCTCAGTCAATGGGAGTGTTAGACAGTGAAAAAGCGTAGACAGTACAGCGATTACCACATGTCGCAAACAGAGATTGCAAAGGTGTTAAACATGACACGGGCAGAAGTACAACACACGGAATATATAGCATTGAAAAAGCTAAAGCAATCTGGTAAGCTTAAGAAATTCTTTAATGCTAAAGACGACAAAGGGGACACAACGTGGCAAGAGATCAAATAGACATCTGGCAAGATGATTACGATGATATGGTAGAAGGTAAAGGCATTTATAGGGAGTACGTAGAACCTGACGTAGAGCCTGATTATGGACGTATGAACGCCATCGTGGAAAAGATGGCTTTTACACTGGTAGACTTAAACCACCAGGAACACTTAAAGAAGCAACGCATGGAACAACTAGGTGAAGCAATAGATCACTGGAAGTACTTAACAAGAGGTGTAAAGAATGGTTGAACAAATGTTACCAGCGCATCCTTTAGACTACTTTAGCGAAGCTGAGGCGGACTACATGATGGCAATGATTGAGGACTATGAGGTTGAAATGTTTAGACTTCAGGTTAAACAGAGGCTAAAAGAGTTAAACAGAGCCGAACTTGAGCGTAACATGCTCGATATTTACGGGGACGACTGGAAGAACTTATGAGATGTAAAGCATGCGACAGAATCTTGGAAGAAAAAGAAATGTTAAAGAAAGACAACCACGGAGAGTTTCTAGACCTATGCAATTACTGTTTATTTTCTTCTATTGATATTAATGTTGATAGTTTTGGTACTATTACTGAAGATTTATTCTTGACAAATGATGATGATTCTGATACCCTCTACTAAAGTAGTACATAAGTATTAATTAAGTAGTAAACAGAAGTAGTTAAACTAAAGTAGTAAAACATAGTAGTAAACTACATAAGTACTCCTGAAGTACTTCTGTAGTACACCAGGAGATAACTTAAGTATGATTAGAGACGAGTTTAGTGTGTACGAAATAACCGGTGGTGACTACTCCATCTATCGCCTTGGCTACAGTGAGGCTAGAGACGTCGCTAACGAGATTATAAAGGCAGACCCTTATGGTGGTATACCTTTTGTTTTAAAGCTCGAGATGGACACTAGAGAGGCTCCTAACGACAGTGTGAGACTAAGTAGGTCTGACTTTGAACTGTTCCTGGAGAAAGCTAGTGATCCTTTCCCAACACCAGAGGACGACTAAATGAAACAACCGGAGAACAACCATACTAAAATGTTTGGTAACGACGGACCCATAGGTAATGACGCAGAGATCATTCTGTACTACGAACAACACGGACCAGCAGAGCCTGTCTTGCGTATTCCCTTTTGGTACTGCAAGGACGAATTAGGGATGTACGAGAACTTCGAGGCGTCAGTACATCGAACAGCCAAGGCACTCAAAGAGTCCTATACGTACTGGCCTGAAGGGTACGTTCATGTTCAAACCCTTATTAACGACGAATACGTAAATATGATTTGACTGTAAAAATATTAGTGTGGTATAATATTAGTATGACTAGACATGATCTAGTTGCAACCCAAGTAAAGCGGAGACTATTCCAATGGCAGTAATCGAAGGTATTTGTAACTTTAGCAACATTACACAGCACGACGTGTTCAACGGACAAGACACTGGTCAATTCTCTATGACCATTACAATGGACGAAAGTGACGCCAGTGAGTTAGCAGCACACGGTGTTAAGATTAAGGACTACCAAGGTGCTAAGCAGCGTAAGTTCAAGAGTCGTTATGACGTAAAGACATTTGACGCTGAGGGTAATCCTTATGCAGGTGAGATTCCTTACAACTCTAAGGTGCGACTGAAGTACAAGCTAGGTCAACCACATCCTGTTCATGGTGTGGCAACGTATTTAGAAGCAGTGAAAGTTTTAGAAGAAGCAGAGATGGAACTTGGTGAAATTGCTGACTTCTAAACATGGCTAACTTCCTAAGACATGAAGGGTGTCCCAAGTGTAATTCTTCGGACGCCCTTGCTATTTACGACGACGGTTCTACGCATTGCTTTAGTGCCGTTTGTGACTACCATACACACGGTGACGGTGACATGCCTGAAGTTATCCCTATAGCAAAAGCAAAGCCTCTACAGATGTTTGGTACAGTGGCAGCAATACCCAACAGAAGAATCTCTAAAGAAACCTGTATGCGCTTTGGCGTAACCGTTGAGTACGGTTCTACAGGTGAAATAGAAAAACACTACTACCCTCTTTACGACGTCAACACTGGTGAAGTGTGTTCAGCTAAAGTTAGGGAAGTAAAGACTAAAAACTTCTTTAGTAACGGAGACCCAAAGACAGCTGGGTTTTTCGGACAACAACAGTGCACGACTAACAAATTCATAACTATCACTGAAGGTGAACTTGACGCCTTAGCAGTGTACGAAATGTTTAACAAGCAGTACGACGTCGTGTCCTTACGAACAGGTGCGTCCGGTGCTACGAAAGAAATCAAAGAGCAGTTAGAGTGGCTCGAAGGTTACGACACGGTGGTCCTTTGCTTTGATAATGACAAAGCTGGTGACGCCGCTTTGGAACAAGTCAAAGACCTCTTTAGTCCTAACAAGTTGAAGATCTGTAAGTTACCCTTGAAAGACGCTAGTGACATGCTTATGGCGAACAGGGTTAAGGACTTCACGCAAGCATGGTGGAATGCAAAGGTTTACCGCCCAGATGGTATTGTGGCAGGAACTGAAACATGGGACACACTGGTGCAGAAACGCCAAGTGAAGTCCATACCGTATCCTTGGAACGGCCTCAATGAGATAACAAGAGGACATCGACCGTATGAGTTGGTCACGATTACAAGCGGCAGTGGTATGGGAAAGTCCCAATTTATCAGAGAAATCGAATATGATTTACTACGCCGATGCGAAGGCAATATTGGAGTCTTGGCGCTTGAGGAAGATTTGGCCCGAACATCGCTTGGTATCATGTCGGTGGCAGCGAACAGGCCCTTACATCTGGAAGAGGACACGCCAGTGGACGAGCTTCGGCCATTCTGGGAAGCCACATTGGGAACAGGACGTTACTACTTATTTGACCATTGGGGGTCAACTTCAGCAGACAACTTGCTCGCCCGTGTTCGCTACATGGCAAAAGCACTTGACTGCAGGTACGTCGTATTGGACCACTTGTCTATCGTCGTCTCTTCCCAAGAGTCCGGAGACGAGAGAAAAGCCATTGACGAGATTATGACGCGTTTGCGTACGCTTGTGGCAGAAACAGGCATCTGCTTGTTCCTCGTGTCACACTTACGCAGGTCACAAGGCAAAGCGCACGAGGACGGAGCGCAGATCAGCTTAGGTGAATTACGTGGTTCACAAGCTATCGCTCAGTTGTCGGACATTGTCATTGGTATGGAACGTGACCAGCAGAATGAAAACGAAGACATTAGAAATACTACTACTGTACGAGTCCTTAAAAACAGATATACAGGTGAAACTGGACCCGCTTGTTGGCTGCAGTACGAGAAACAAACAGGGAGGTTACAGGAAGTCGCAAATCCTAATGTTGGCGAGGACTTTTAATGCGGACAAGAAGAAGAATAGATGCATTAATCAAGAAAAAGCATATTAGGGATTTTAAAGTTAACAAAGGGTGTCAAGAGTGTGGTTACAATGAGATACCTGAAGCATTAGAACTGGACCACGTCGACAGAACAAAGAAAAACTTTAAGATGTCAAAGGGACATCATTATTCGTGGGAAAGAATACATAGAGAATTAGAAAACTGTGTTGTTCTTTGCTCTAACTGTCATAGAAAAAAGACAACGGAAGAAAAAGACTACTTAGAAACCGACTACGTGGAGCCTGAAGAACTACAGTATGATTTATTTGGATCTTGAAGCTGACGGTTTTAACCCAACAACCATTTGGTGCGTAGTAACCAGGGAAAATGGTGTTGATACCGTGCATACTACTCCAGATAGCCTCTGTAAGGCTCTAGAAGGCTCTGTAAGCGTTTGTGGACACAACCTAATAGGTTATGACCTACCCGTGCTAAAACGCCTCTGGAGCGTTTCTGTGGCCTCTGAGCGTATAGTCGATACTTTAGTACTTTCACGTCTTTTTGACCCTAGCAAGTCAGGTGGTCATTCTTTGAGAAATTGGGGGAATGAGTTGGGCTTTCCCAAAGGTGACCACTCTGACTTTTCTTGTCTGTCACAAGAGATGATTGATTACTGTATACAGGACGTAGCAGTCACAGAAGCAGTACATCAAAAGTTAGTCAAAAGCATGGCTGCATTTTTACCTGAGTCCCTTGACTTGGAACATAAGGTTCAGTGGATCGTACAACAGCAGGAAACCAATGGTTGGATTCTGGACCAGCAATTAGCTAACGAACTTTGCGCTACGTTCAAGGAAGGTATGAATGACATACAAGCCGAATTACAAGAGATGTTTCCACCCGTTGTCGAAGAAAGGTTCTCTGAGAAAACCAAGAAGCGCCTTAAGGATAAAGTTACGGTTTTTAACGTTGGGTCACGACAACAAGTTGCAGAGAGACTTAAAACAAAAGGCGCTGTGTGGACAGAAGTCACGCCAAGTGGAAAGCCTGTTGTCGATGAGAAGACGCTTAAGCAGAACAATCATGTCCCTGAAGCGGCAAAAGTTCTGGAATATCTGTTGCTTCAGAAGAGGCATGCACAGGTACTCTCCTGGTTGGAAGCTGTCAAGGAGGACGGTAGAGTACACGGAAGAGTCATTAGCAACGGTGCTGTTACTGGAAGGATGACACACCAGCAGCCTAATATGGCTCAAGTACCAGCTGGACATAGTCCTTATGGTAAAGAGTGTCGCTCCTGTTGGACTGTACCAGAAGGTAAAAAACTCGTAGGTTTTGACGCTAGTGGCCTTGAACTACGCATGTTAGCCCACTACATGAACGACAAGGAGTTTACCAATGTCCTCCTCACCGAAGACATACACACAAGAAACCAAATGGCTGCAGGGCTGGAAACAAGACCTCAAGCTAAGACTTTCATCTATGCTTTCCTCTACGGAGCCGGAGACGCAAAAATTGGAAGTATCGTCGGAGGAAGCTCACATGATGGCGCAGAGCTTAAACAACGATTTCTATCAAATACACCTGCTCTTGAAAGCTTACGAGAACGAACTATTAGAGCGTCTCAACGAGGCTATCTCAGAGGACTTGATGGTAGACATCTCAGAGTTCGATCTGAGCATGCTGCATTAAATACACTGCTTCAAGCTGCAGGTGCTATAGTAATGAAGAAGGCTTTAGTCATCCTAGACGACTACGCACAACAGTGGAAACTAGACTATAAGTTTATAGGCAACGTACATGATGAAGTACAGTCGGAAGTGGTTACAGAACAAGCAGAGAAATTCGGTTGGCTTGCAGTCGAATGTCTCAAGGCGTCAGGCGTACACTTTAAACTCCGATGTCCGCTCGACGGAGAGTACCAAGTCGGAACAACATGGGCAGAAACCCACTAAGGATAAGATATGAAAAATATTCATACACTTATAAGTGACATCTACAAACTGGTTGAAACTAAAGACGTGCCGGAAGGTGTTGATATTGAGAGTTGTATTGAAGAGTTTGGCGAGGGCGTTAAGAGTCTTATGCGCCAAGAGTTCACACAAAAGCGTGACAACTCTCGTAAACTACGCATGTCCAACATAGGACGCAGTGATCGCTTCTTGTGGAATGTGTACAACGACGTAGAAAAGCTGGACGACATGCAGCCTAGTACTTACGTTAAGTTCCTTTACGGACATTTGATTGAAGAGATGTTACTTTTCCTTTCACGCGCAGCAGGACATGAGGTTACAGATGAACAGAAGAAGTGTGAAGTTAACGGTATTACTGGCTCTATGGACTGCAAGATTGACGGTGTTGTCACGGACGTCAAGTCTGTTTCAACATTTGGGTTTAGGAAATTCAAAGACGGCTCTATGGCTTATGACGACCCGTTTGGCTACGTGGCGCAAATTAAGGGATATGCGAATGCAGAAGGCGCTACTAAGTTCGGATGGTTAGCAATGGACAAACAGAACGGGCATTTGACGTACCTCATGTACGACGAAGAAGATACTCAAGCGCCTGTACATGAGAAGATTGGTTATGACATCGGTGAACACGTTGACCACGTTAAGCAGATGGTGTTGAAACCGGAGCCGCCTGAACACTGCCACCAGCCTAAAGCAGACGGTAAGAGTGGCAACATGAAGTTGGACATAGGGTGTTCCTACTGTTCCTATAAGAAGAATTGTTGGCCTGATGTAAGAGCTTTTGCTTACTCTTCAGGACCACGCTATTTAGTAGAGGTACACAATGAGCCGAAAGTCCAAGAAATCACCATTTAGAAGCACGTTTGAAGAAGATGTCGCCAAAATACTACAGGAGTTTAATTATGAGCCTTTCACTATTCCTTACACTATCTCTAGGAGCTACCGTCCTGACTTCGTTGATGTTAGCGGTTTATATCTTATTGAGTGCAAAGGATATTTCAGAGATGGAGACACCAAGAAATACACCAGCATCAGAGACAGCCTCCCAAAAGAACAAGAGTTAATATTTGTTCTCATGCAGCCTAACAAAAAGATACGTAAGGGTGCTAAGATGACTATGTCTGAGTGGTGTGACAAAGAAGGAATACTTTGGTACAGCATCAATACGTTACAGGAGCTTACTGACTATGTCGCTAACTCTGGAGGAAATTAAAGAAAAGCTTTTGAAGTTCTATGATCCTGACGACTTACTGGAGGCATTAGAGATTACTTCAGAAGAACTTATTGACAGGTTTGAAGACAAGTTAATAAACAGATTTGACGCTTTTGATGAGGAGTTTAAAGAGGAAGAAGTTTATGAGCATTGATAACGCAACACCAGCTGATTGGGACGCCTTAACAGCACTGAATAAACTATCAATTAGAAAAACACCAGACCCTGTTGAACAACCCGACCACTACAACAACGGAGCAATAGAAGCTATCGAAGCTATCAAAGCGTCTATGCCTGAGAACGAGTTTAGAGGCTATCTTAAGGGTAACGCTTTAAAGTACCTTTGGCGTTATGACTACAAAGGTAAACCAGTAGAAGATTTACGTAAGTGTAAATGGTACATTGAACGACTAATCAAGGAAATTAATTAATGGACGCATATCAACAGTACATACATAAGTCGCGCTATGCTCGTTACTTGCCTAACGAACAGCGTCGTGAGACTTGGGAAGAAACTATCGACCGTTACCTTAACTTTTGGATTGAAAAGGGTAAGTTAACACTAGAACAAGCTAATGGTATTTTTGCAGACATTCATGACATGGGCGTTATGCCTTCTATGCGAGCATTGATGACTGCAGGAGAAGCTCTTGACCGTGACAACGTAGCTGGCTTCAACTGTAGCTACCTACCTATTGACCACCCTAAAGCGTTTGACGAGATGATGTACGTACTCATGTGCGGTACAGGAGTAGGCTACAGCGTCGAACGACAATACGTAAGCAAGCTACCAGACGTAGCAGAGGAGTTTCATGACACAGATACCGTTATACACGTCGCTGACAGCAAAATTGGATGGGCTAAAGCCTACAGAGAACTTATTAGCTTGCTCTATTCTGGTCAGCTTCCAAAGTGGGACGTCAGTGGAGTACGACCTGCAGGGTCAGCCCTTAAAACTTTCGGAGGTAGAGCGTCTGGTGCGGATCCTCTTGTTGACCTCTTTAAATTTACCACAGAGGTCTTTAGGGAAGCTGCTGGATGTAAACTTTCCTCCATCGAGTGTCATGATATCTGCTGTAAGATTGCACAAATCGTCGTCGTCGGTGGAGTTAGAAGGTCCGCTCTCATCAGTCTCAGTAACCTCACTGACGATAGACTCCGACGGTGTAAGTCAGGACAATGGTGGCAAGACAATCCTCAACGTGGACTAGCAAACAACAGTGCTTGTTATACAGAGAAGCCAGACTTTGAGGCATTTTTAAATGAGTGGAAAAGTTTATACGAGTCCCGTTCAGGAGAGCGAGGTATGTTCTCTAGAGTCGCAAGTCAAAAGCAAGCTGCAAAGAACGAGCGACGAGATGCTACCTATGATTTTGGAACTAATCCATGTAGCGAAATCATCCTCAGACCTAACCAATTCTGCAATCTATCAGAAGTTGTTGTCAGGTCATCCGATACGCTCTCAGACCTTAAACGAAAAGTACGTGTTGCGGCTATCCTTGGAAGCTTACAGGCTACGTTAACTGACTTTCGTTACTTACGTAAGATATGGCAGAAGAACACTGAAGAAGAAGCACTTCTTGGTGTTAGCTTAACGGGTATTATGGATCACCCTACGTTATCAGGAAGGAGGGACAAAGGTGTTCTCAAGACTTGGCTCACTGAGCTTAAAGAAGAAGCTATTAAAACTAACGCAGAGTGGTCTAACAATCTTGGTATCAATGTTTCTACTGCCATTACTGCTGTTAAACCTTCCGGTACTGTTAGTCAGCTGGTTGATTCTGCAAGCGGTATCCATCCTAGATACTCAGATCAGTACATTAGACGAGTCAGAGCAGACGCAAGAGACCCGCTCTGTCAAGTCTTAGAATCGGCAGGAGTGCCTGTAGAGGACGACGTAATGTCACCCACTACTAAGGTATTCTCCTTCCCGATAAAGTCGCCTGAAGGAGCTGTAGTGGCTTCTGAGATGGGTGCAATGGAGCAACTTGAGTTGTGGGAAATATACCAGGACTTCTGGTGTGAACATAAGCCGTCTATGACATGCTACTACCGTGATGATGAGTTCCTGGAAGTAGGTCAATGGTTGTACAACAAGTTCGATAAGATAAGCGGAGTTAGTTTCCTCCCTTATTCCGAACATACGTATCAACAAGCGCCTTATGAACCCATAGACTCAGAGACCTATGAGAAGCTGAAGGAGGAATTCCCAGAGACGATCGAATGGAACATCTCTGAGAACTCCGACATGACGGAAGGGTCTCAACAGTTAGCCTGCACTGGTAATAACTGTGAGTTGTAAACTTAAGGGGGACTTCGGTCCCTTTTTTTATTTATCGTGTAAAAGCCTATATAGCTCAGGTTCTTGTGCTTTTATTAAAGCCATTTTACCGGAGCGTTCTAAGGTAATTTTTACCCTCTGTCTTTGTGAATAAGACATCTTCTTAATTCTTTCTACAGCTGATTTATCAAGTACTTTTTCTGAAGTAGTACTAACAAAAGGAGTTGTAGCAGCTACAGAAGGTGACCTAATTCCTGCTTCTCGTAAAGGAACAGTGGCTTGCTGTGCTCTATCGACAAAACCAGAGATTCCTTTTTGTAGTCCTGTCTGTTTAGCAAAGATACGTTGAGCAGTTTCTGTGGCTAACAGACGAGAACCAACAATACCAGAACTTATTGTGGCGCTCAAAGACGGTGAAGTTGCGGTCATAACTTGACCTACCAAAGCAGTATTAAATAAACGTTCAAAAACAGAAGCATCAAAAGACTTAGGAGCAAACCTAGCTAATTCTTTTTCTTTATTATTTAAGTTTTTAGCCTGTTGCTCTAAGTTTGCAAGCTGAACCCTATGATTTTCTCTTGCTTCAGTTACAAGATCCTTTACTCTAGCTTTAACTTCAGCTGTTTGACTAAGACCAGAAAAGCGGCCTCTAACGTCTTTTATATTTTGAGTAAGTTCAACTGCTGCGTTATCTTTAGCCTTACTTAATGCTTTTCTTTCTGCTTTTATTTGAGACTTCAAGTCAGAAGCAATATTGTTTACGTCTGTATTAGCCTTTTGTATAATAGTGGCGTTTCTTTCCCTAGCTAGTTTTGCAACACCTTGCGCTTCTCTTTGTAAGTTTACATTACCCCTTGCAGACATATATTGACTAAAACCTTTAGAGGTTTCAATCCAATCTTCAGCAGTAAACGCTCCTTGTACTACAGCTTTTCCTCCAGTAGCTCTTCTAGTAGATTCTTGGACTAGCCTCTTGGTTGCCCACAAACCATTCTCTGCGTCAAACGCCTGCCTTTCAGCAGAAGTAAGATTACTTTTAATAATTGTGTCAAAGTAGTCTTTAATTGAGTCAACATAGTTCCTAGTTAAAGGATCATTTTCAGTAACGCGATTAACTACAGTACCTATACGAGACCTAAGATTAACTAAGTCTTCTCCTGTAATTTTACCTTTAGTAGTTAGTTTGTTTAAACTTACTTCGGCGTACTCTAATACTTCATCTAGCTGTCTACCTACTAGTACAACATCTGGATCAGTCTCATGTAATTTCTTAAGATTAGCTATTATTTGTGCGGGGTTTACTTCATAGGTTTTAGATTTAGCTGTAACATAACCATACTTTTTCCACAGATCATCTAAAGCCTTTAAGGCATCTTGAGGATCTAAAGTGGTTATTGCAGTTACTTCGTCTTTAGGAGCAGCGCCAGGTGCAGCCATTGTCAACGCATCAGATCTAAATTGACCTTGAACAGCATTAACCGCCTCGTCTGCTTCTCTTATTGCAATAGCTTTTAAATCATCTCCAGAAGCGTTTTTAATAGCTGTAAGACGTTCTACCTCATCTTCTGTTAATCTTTTAGCAGAATTAGTTTCAAGTTTGTCGTTTAGACGTAATCTTTCTATTGCGTCTTCCTTCATTTCGTTTAAAGAACTTCTAGATAAAGAAAGCTCAAGTGCGTTTGCTTTTTTAGCTCTAGATACTTTATTAGCTGCTTCTTGCTTTAAGTTTACAGCGGCTTTACGCATTATGTAAGAAGGAGCTATCTTTGAAGCAACAGCCCTAACTTGTTGTTCAGTAAGTGTCATACCACCATAGGCTTTAGAAACAACAGATCTATAAAAAGGAGCAACAGGATGTTCAGTAAACATCAAGTTAATAAAATCTTTGTTTTGTCCTAACTGTTGTGCCATTTTATTGTTTACAGCACCAGAATAAACTTTCTTTACGCCCTCAAAACCAAAAGGAATTATAGCACCCGCTGCAAAACTTAATGCAGCATTGTTTAAAGCTTGATCTGGATTTTCTCCTTCAAACCCAGCTACAGCAGCAAGAGGAGCGCCAACAGCAGCAGAAACAACAGGTGTTTTGTAAGGAGCAACAGCAACACCAGCTTTATTAAGAACTCGTTCTAAAGGTTTTATAGCGCTTGAAATAATAGGAATAGAAGACCTTGTAGGTGCTTGTACGGCATAGTGGGCCGACATTTTACTTAATGTAGCAGCATCGTCAGCAGATAAACCAACTTGCCCTCCTATAGCAGATCTTACACCTTGACCGCCTTTAATTGCGGCCTGTCCTTGCCTTAATCTAGCCGCTGTTGTTAATAGAGCACCACCAGCAATAGAGACAGGAGATAACATATTACCTGTTATTTGACCTATAGTTCCTGCAATAGGTTTTCTTTCCATAAACTCTGCTGTTTCCGTTTCTAAATCAGACAGCATTTCCTCACGGATAGTAGTAACGTCTTTACCTTGAGAAAGTTCTGGATAAAAGGTTTTAAAAGCAGCGGCAGAAACCCAACTACCTACCTCTTCACTTTTGTTTAGCCACAGTCCATCAACAACTAAACGAGCAACCATTGCTAGATCATTAGAAGTCCATTCTTCTTCCCTATCTAATTCTTCATATAAACCTTTAGCAACTCTTTCTTCTGTTTGTTGCTCTGCGGTAATAGCATAGTCTCTAAACCTATTTACAGAAGATGGTTTTCCTGTAACAAAACGGGAATAACGGTTGTTTGGAGATATCTCTTCTCCAGTAACAATATTTTGTTCTGCCATGATTAAACCTCATCTGTACTTAGCAGGAAAGATTTTAAACGCTTCTTCAAACTCAGCTAAAATCTGTTGTCTTTCTTGATCTGTTTTAGCGTTTTGGATATCTATATCAAGCTGCTCTGCTGCTCGACTGTATCCGTTAGCTATCCTAGTAAAGCCAACAAAAGTAGGCGCCCGAACTTGATTTGGACCCATTTGTTGTTCTATAAAATTTTCTGAAAGAAGGCCAATGTCGATAGTAGCCGTTAATATTCTTCGTTCGGCGTCTAAATAATCTTGTATTTCTTGTCGACCGGCGCTTGATGGAGGAAACCCATCAGAAAAGATAGCAATGTCTGTATCAGAAGCTACACCAGGAGGAAGACTATCAATAATTTTAGTATTTTTCTCTCTTATGAATGCAGTTTTAGCTTGCTCTGATTCATCTCTTACTCCAGCGGCAGTGTAAAAAGCAGTTCTAACAGTCCCTAATAAACCAGAAGTAATATCTTCTGTCAATAATTTATTACTTAAAGTTGTGTTTGACTGTAGAGAAACATTTGCTTTACCTGTTGCGTCTTGGTACTCATAAAACTTGTCATAAGTTTGAGGAGCCATGTCTTCTGGTTTAAAATCCTTTGCAGGATCTAAAGGTATAAGATCAGCTCTATTTCTGCTTTGAGCATAGTTGTTTATAGACTTTGTAGTGTATTTTCTTTGCTCTACAAGAGTTTGTAAATGGTTACTAAACTTATCATCGGGTGCATTAGCATATAACTCTACACCTTCAGGACTAACTAAAGCAGACCCTTCAGCAACAACAACAGGTTTTTCAGGTTCTGGTTTGGTGGCTATATAGTTTCTAAGAAAAGCAACGTCAGCACCCTCTAATGCTGCAACCATCTCAGCATCCTTTCTTTCTTCCGCTATTTTAATAGCTCTACCTTCTAATGCTTTCCTGTTCCTTTCTTTTCTTTCTACTTCTTGTTGAGCAATAGTAGATTGACGCTTAACTTGCCCACGCTGTTCTGCTTGTGCAATTTGCTCAGGTGTAGCACCCAAGCCAACAAGAGAACCAATAGCGTCTTGTGTGTCAGCACCTTCAGCTACTGCCTGTTCCATACCAAACAGACCGCCAGTAATACCACGCTGAGTTTGCTCACGCTGCTCCTTCATGCGTTGTGACGCACTTGTCATAGCAGGACCAGCTGCTGCAGCTCTACCTACTTGATATAGGTTCTGACCGAATGCAGGTTGCATAAGACCCTGTAGTAATCCTTGTGAAAACCTAGCCATCTTAACCTCCTATACCTAGTAGTTCAAAGAAGGGGTTAACAATCTTAGTTATACCACCGCCCATACCAACTGATTGTGGTGTCAACAGCCCTGACAAGAGACCTGTACCAAGTTGACCATAAAGGTTAGCTTGTCCAAGACCTGAACCAAGCAGTGCCTCAAGTCCACCCATTTCTGCTTCACCAAACAAACCAGCGCCGTACAGCTGACCACGTTGTGCCATCTGTGCAGCTGGTAGACCTGCTTGTAGGACGTTCAATGCTTGCGCTTGAGGTGTATAACCAGCACCCATGAACTGACCGCCTAGTTGCGCCTGTTGCATTTGCTCTTGCTGTGCCTGTTGCATAGCACTAAGCATGGCCTGGTTACGTGATTCTTCTTGAGCCTTAGCCAAAGCAAACTGCTCAGGAGCGCCTCCGAATTGCGCTGTACGCAAACCTAAGCGTCCTTGTGAAGCTAGACGCTCTTCAGTAGCAAGCCTCTGACGCTCCTCTTCAGGACGCTGTGCTTGCCTAATGCGTTCAAACACGGCTTGCTCACGTTCCTGCGTAGGTTGCATGGCTTGACCATAGAACTGACCAGCACCTCCAAACATCTGTTGTTGGAATGCTTGTTCTTGAGGAGACAAACCTACAGTAAGACCGCCTTCAGGAGTAGTACTTAGTGCTCCTCCTGTTCCTGTCGTTACTGTAAAGGGACGGAATTGTGACTGCTCCATTCCTGTCTCAGCAAGCTCACTAGATTCCCTACGCGCTTGTTCACCTATGTCTCCTAGACGCTGATAAGCTTTACCTGTAAGTAAACCACCAGCGCCAAGAGTACCTAAACCTAATAATTGCGGTAAGCTCAGCATGATTTAATTCTCCTCATAGTAATTTACCCATTAAAGCCATTACGTTAATCTCCTGTAGTGACAGCTGTGAGCCGTCAATCTCCGCTTCTAAACCTACAACAACACTAGTTCCGTAGCCTGTTGCATTTAAACTTCTTTGGTTGGTCAAAGCACCACCTGTGAATTCCACAACGGTGTACTCACTCTCACCGAAGAAACCAGTAATTTGGTCTCCTACTGTAAACTCTGCTGTTGAGTAAGTACCCTTAAAGTCATAAGCCCACTTCATGAATACTGTTGCGTTGTTAGCACCTACTAACGTTGGCTTAAGCTTCTTAAGAATCTTTACTCTAGAGCTATCACCAAATGTCAAACTTGGGCTATAGTATTTAAAACGGTAGCCTAAACCGTTGTCCTGATAACCAGCGTACTCACTAATACCTTCAGAAGTACCTATGTAAAAGTCACCGTTGTCTAAACGTGCGTAACAAGCAAAGCCTGTAGACGGCCACCGTGTGACACGATAGGAACCATTTTCTGTTGTTCCTCGTACGTCAAAACAATAAGTGTTATTCTGACCTACAAAAGTTAGTAAGTAGAAACCTTCTTCAGGGCTATAAGCGGACCTAAAGAATGAAGTTTCTGTCTGAAGTGAATTAATTATGTCCTTAGTAATGTTTCCTGACAGACTGCTAACAGGCATGGACTTTTGTTGTATTGTGCGTCCAAAGCTCTTAAGACCGGTATGTGACAAAAACAGTACGTCAGTGCCTGTATACTGCACAGTGTCTCTGTCTACACAACCAACGCCAGCTACAGTATCTTGAAGAACCATAGTTGCTGGTGCTTCTGCTCCTTGGTATACAATAATGCTATGCTTACCAAAGATAATTAAGAAACCATTGTGTGCAGCCAGTGCGACAATCTCGTCATAACCATCGGGCCATACTTTAGATACATCAATAGAACCACTAGTACCACCTGAGAAGTTATGACCAATTAAAAGGTCAGACCAGTAAACAACAGAAGGGTTTGAACTAAGTCCTGTTACCCAAAGACGACCATAAGCTGACAGTACTTCGTTGCCTTGTACAACGCCGGCAGAACCAGAGACTGCATCTAAACGTACTACAGACGAACCGTCGTACACCAAAGGTGCATGAGAAGCTTGAAACAAGTAAGCCTTGTCATTAAAGTTAACAATCTTCCAGTTGTCAGCAGTGATTGTATAACCGCCAGGCGTAGCGTCTGTAAGAGTAGTAGTTCCTGTGAATACTTTATTGTTACCTACAGATAAAACTACACTACTACCGCTACTTCTTTCAAACTCCTTTATAGCTCTAATTGTTCCTGAGCCTAAAGCTGTCTTGTTAGTTGTAATAACAGCATGGCCCTTACGTGCAGCAATACGACCACGTTTGTCAATCACAGCATTGTCTGCAATCTCTGCAAACGACGGATCTTGAGCAAGTGGCGAGTCCTCAGTGTTAATACCTTTGAACGCTGGTGCTACAAGATTAATACTCTTTAGTTCTTGAGCCATATCAGATAGTCCTAAAGTACATCTCTTCTGGATGCTTGGCTGCGTCTATTGCGATAGCGTCAGACAAATACCTATCAGCAATACCAAAGTACTCAGCAGTAGAAGTGCCTCCTGTCTCACCACGTTCACGGGCTAACAAAGCAACAGCAAGGTGTATCACGGGTTGAGTAGGTATTAACAACGTGTCCGTGTTAGCACTTAAGTCACCTTGTCGTTTAACTACATCAAACCGCAAGCTATATACACCATCTGGTGTTGGTCCTGCGAGAACTTGTGTGTCACCGCTGGCGTCTAAACCGTTGTACGTGTAGTACATAGGTGCGCCTGTAGCGGCGCTATTGATGTACAACTGCTCGTTAAACCAGTCTTTACTTTGGTACTGCATAAAGACGTTACTAGTATCGTTAAGCACACACATGACCTTTACGTTGTCACCACAGTCAGTCAATGAGTACGTGTTGTCGTCAGCTGTAGTAGAAACAGTAATAGTGCTTCTCAAGGCAGACCAGTCATTGGACTCCTCTACTAACTTCTTAGCGTCGTTAATAAAGTCACCAACCATTTTATTGTAAGTAGTACTAGTAACTGACGTGGTTTCTTCTTCACGTAACCTACGTAGCACACTGTTCATAAGGTTTAAATATGTCATCCAATATATTCCTTAAACAAACTGCTTGTTATTGAACCTGGTAATTCCTCTAAAGAGGCTACGTAGTCAACTTGAGGTGCTTGACCTATTTCTTCCAAAGTAGGTAACTCGTAATTAATACCTGACATAAAGGGACTAAAGTCAGTCTTTTTAGGAGCAGTAGCCATCATACCTGTACCACTGCCAAAGCCAGGTCCAGTACCATCACCAGTACCAGTCCCTGTTCCAGCACCTGAACCACCTCCAGTTCCAGAACCGTCACCTACACCTGTTCCAGTACCAGTACCGTCTCCTGTACCGTCTCCAATTCCAGTAGTGTCCTTACCTTGTGTTTCTGCATCCTTACGTTCTTGCTCAGAAGACTCAAGATCTTTCTCTAGCTGTTCGTCAGCAGCATCTTTAGTTGTTTGTTCAGCATCCTTAGCTCCTACCTCAGCACCCGTGTCTTTCTGAGCATTCTCGTCCTTAGTAGCTTCCTCAGCAGCCTGTTGTTCCTTAGCGGCTTCCTCAGCTGCTTGCTGCTCTTTAGCTTGCTCTTCAGCAGCTTGTTCCTTAACGGCTTCCTCTGCTGCTTGTTCTTCCTTACGAGTTTGCTCTGCTTCTTCCTTACGTGCTTGCTCAGCTTCTTCCTTTTGCTGTGTTTCCGCAACAGCTTCCTTTTCTGACCTTTCAGAAGCAGCTTCTTCCTTTTCCTGAGTCTCAGCCTCAGCGTCCTTTTGAGCTTCTTCAGCGTCCTTAGCTTCGTCCTCAGCTTCTTTTTCTTCGGTCTCTGCTTGTGCGTCTTTCTGAGCTTCTTCTGCAGCTACCTCTTCTTTTTCTTGAGTTTCAGCAGCAGCATCCTTAGCCGTTTCTTCCGCGTCCTTATCAGCCTCTTCAGCCGCCTGTTGTTCCTTCTCTTCGTTCTCAGTGTCTTTCTCTGCAGTTTCGGCAGCCGCTTCTTCTTTACGCTGCTCTTCAGCAACTACTTCTTTGTCTTCCTGTTCAGCAGCAATGTCCTTTTCTTCGTTTTCAGCATCTTTATCAGCTTGTTCAGCAGCAATGTCCTTTTCTTCGTTTTCAGCATCTTTAGCTTGCTCTTCGGCAGCTTGCTCATCTTTATCTTGTTGCTCAGCCTGTTGGTCTTTTTCTTCTTTTTCTGCTTCTTCTTTCTGTACTTCTTCAGCAGCTTCTTTTGTTATTTCCTCAGCCTCTTCCTTTCTTAGTTCTTCGGCTTGCTCCTTCTGTTCAGTCTCTGCTTGTGCGTCTTTCTCTGCGTTTTCTGCAGCTACCTCTTCTTTTTCCTCAGTCTCAGCTTGAGCATCTTTTTCTGCAGTCTCTGCATCTTTAGATTCAGTTTCAGCATCAGCTTCTTTTTTAGCTTCTTCTGCAGCTACCTCTTCTTTTTCCTGAGTTTCTGCAACGGCGTCCTTCTGAGTTTGCTCAGCGTCCTTAGCAGATTCTTCTGCGGCTATGTCTTCTTTTTCTTGGTTCTCTTCTTCTTTAGTAGCTTGCTCAGCCGCCTGTTGCTCTTTAGCTTGATTCTCAGCTTCTTTATCGGCTTGTTCCGCAGCCGTCTCTTCTTTCTGTTGAGTCTCTGCCTCTTTATCTTGTTGCTCAGCTTGAGTTTCTTTTGTTTCTTTTTCTGCGTCTTTTTCTTGTTGCTCAGCTACGTCCTTTTCTTGAGTCTCAGCATCAGCATCTTTCTGAGCTTGTTCCGCTGCTTGAGCCTCTTTTTCCTCAGTCTCAGCTTCAGCGTCCTTTTGAGCTTCTTCAGCAGCTTGCTGTTCTTTATCTTCAGTCTCTGCGTCAGCTTCTTTCTTAGCCTCTTCGGCTGCTTGCTCTTCTTTCTCTTGAGTCTCAGCCTCAGCGTCCTTCTGAGCTTCCTCAGCAGCCTGTTGTTCCTTTTCCTCAGTTTCAGCCTGAGCGTCCTTCTCAGACTGTTCAGCAGCAGTATCCTTATCTTCCTGCTCAGCCTGACGATCCTTTTCAGTTTCTTCAGCGTCCTTCTGAGTCTCTTCAGCGTCTTTATTTTCTTCTTCGGCTTGACGTTCTTTTTCAAGCTTCTCTGCTATTCTTTCTTCTTTGTCTTCAGTTTCTGCCTGAGCGTCTTTCTTAGCCTCTTCAGCAGCTACTTCTTCTTTTTTCTGAGTCTCAGCCTGAGCTTCCTTATCAGCGCGTTCAGCCGCTTCAGCTTCTTTTTGTTCAGTTTCAGCAGTAGCTTCCTTATCAGCACGTTCAGCCGCTTCAGCTTCCTTCTGTTCGGTTTCAGCAGTAGCTTCCTTTTGTGCTTCCTCAGCAGCCTGTTGCTCCTTCTGCTGTGTTTCCGCAGCTGCTTCCTTTTCCCCTTCTTCTGCCGTTTCTTTATCAGAGCGTTCAGCAGCGTCCTTAGAGGCACGTTCAGCAGCTTCCTTAGAAGCACGTTCGGCAGCAGAGTCTGCCTCTTTTTGAGTTTGCTCTGCCGCTTGAGTATCTTTCTGTTGTCGTTCTGCCGCGGCTGCTTCTTGTTCTTTCCCTGTCTGTTCTGCAGCAGCCCTGTCTTGATCCTTTTGTATTTCTTCTGCAGTGTCGTCAGCAGTAGGAATAGTGCTTGCTAATGGGTCGTCTTCGTCAGTAGGAGTAGTAGAATCACCACCGCCTCCACCTCCGCCACGAATTTCGTTTAAAATATCTTCTACCGTTTCTGGATCTTCTGGATCTGGATCAGGATCATAATTTACATAACTAGGATCTCTTGGTCCATCAGGCTCACCTTCAAAGTAAGGAGTATTGGGCGTGTCTCCCCAATCAGTAACTCCGCCAGCATCTCCTTCCCAGTTTCCTTGCTCATCAGTGTTTCTACCGCCTACTCCTTGATTAGTATCGATAACAAGAGTGTTTCCAGAACGTTCAATATAGTAACCTTGTTCTGCTAAAGCATGTGCCAACTCTGCCCTGGTTTCTACACCAAAAGCGTCCATTAATTTTTCTTCGGTGTTTAAATCTATAGTTGCATAGCCACGTTCATCAACAGAATATAAAGGCTCTGTTTCCCTTAAAAAAGAAAATAACTCCTCAATATCCCCAGTTTCGTGCGCCCTTGTTGCAGCATCGTAAAAATCTTGGTCGTATTCAGCTCTGTAATCAACACCACCAACAGTAGTCATTAATGCTTCAGAAAGACGAAGTTCATTAACAGTAGGATCTGAATTTGGGTCGTACCCTGCTTCACGCCATGCTCTATTGACAGAATCAAACTCGTAACTATTTCCGTCTGCGTCAATAATTAATGTAGGGTTATTGTCCACATCATAAAAAATAGAGTTGCCACTAGAATCAACATGTATTTCTGCATAATCAACAATTTCTCCTGTTGATTCGACTCTGTACACGCCTTCTTCACTATCGTACTCAATGTCGTTACGGTCGTAAATATTCCCCTGTTCGTCAATATAAACTTGGTTTATTGATTCAGCAGCAAAATTAGATAAAGAAGCAGCAAGCAACTCTTCTCTTGTTTTTTCGTCTTCATCAACAACATCTCCAACACCTTCTACAGCGTCTGCAATGCCTCGTGCAATTTCATCAAATTGGTCTAAGTAGTCAGGAATGTCTACCTGGAACAAGTCCCGTTGTTCAGACAAGAAGTCTTCAATAGCACTTATGTCAGGAAGATAACCACCAAAGAACTCTCGTAGTTCATCGGCAGTAGAACTTGCCATTTCTTCTAGGTTTTCTAAGTAGCCTCTAAACTGCTCCGAAAGACCGGCGCGAACCATAGCTTCAGCAAGTTGCTGAGGATCTAAGTCACCGCTTGTTGCTAACTGAGTAACTGAGTTAATAACACCTGCTTGAATAACAGCGTCTGCTAATTCATTACCTGTCTCTAGTGCCTTAAGAATGTCTTGTGCTGTATCTGTATCTAGCAACCCACCAGAAATAGCAGACTGTACAATGCTTTCTAGTGTTATGTCTATGTCTTCACCGGTTAAAACCGAAGAACCTACTGTAGAAACTACTGAGTTAACCGCAGCGGATAAAGCAGCAGCTGAAGAACCACTTAAGTTTAAAAGCGCAGCAACGTCTTTACCAATACCAGCACCACCTAAAAAAGAACCAGCAGCAATCTGCATTCCTATTTTTACGTAGTCAGTAAGACCTGCATGACTTACGTCTACGGTCTTTACATAAGCAGATCCATTCCACCGGAACTTGTCACCTGACTCACTGTAGACTGTATCGTTGATGCCGTACTTTGCTAGTAGTGCTTGGTTTTCTTCAGAGTTAACCCAACGGTTATACGCTGACGCTTGGTTTTGTGTACGTTGGCCGTACAGTTCTTCATACGTTAAGTTAGCATCGTCACCGTACTGAGTTAGATCCTCGCCCTCAAGGATCATTAAATCGTCTTCAGACAAGCTACCAGTGTACTCGTCCCAGTTACCTACGTCGTAATCACCAGACTGAATTAACTCTTCACGTTCAGTCATGTAAGCAAGGTAGTTGTCAAACGTACCAAAGACTTCTGGTAGCCTGTTTACGGTGTCACCTTCAAAGTACTCACGCAGTTCTGCTTCAGTTAACTGCTCAGCTTCTCTACTTCCGTACAAAGAGTCTGGACTAGCGGTACCACGCTCAGCACCTCTAAAGAATGTAAAAGTCATTTCAGCAGGTTCTTCTACTGACTCATCACCTTTAACATCACGCGCTGGTTTAACGCCACCAGTATCTGGAGCTGTAGTAGGCGTAGAAAGACCACCTACAGGTCCACCAGCAGGATCAAAAGGGTCTGATTCTCCTGGTGCTCGTTTAGTAGGAGAAGACGTAAACATTCCATTGTTGGTTGACGACGGAACTTTAATAATAGTTTTATTAGATATGTCTCTTTTGGGGCTTACAGGCATATACCCAACAGGAGTAAACTCAACAAGTTTTCCGTCTATCTCTAAGATGTCGCCGTATCTTGGAGCCGCCATATTACTTCTTCCAGTTAGCTAAACCACGTAGCCCAAACGAAGCCGCAACAGCAGCACCCAAGAAACCTTTGTACCACTCAGGCATAGAATCTAATGCTTCAAAGCCAGACATTACTACAGGAACCATGCTAGGAAAGAACGCAAGAATACAAGGTACTGAAAACAAAATTGTAAACCACTCGTCTTTCCATGAGTTAGCCGCATTGTTCGCATGTATGTTTTCCCAGTTAGCGTCCTGCTGTATAGCTACCATCTTACGCTCATGGACAGCCTTCTTTTCTTCTGACTTGCGCTGAAGATGTCCACCAACAAGGTTAACAATAGGTCCAATAAGCTGTTGTATCATTCTGTATCCTGATCCCAAAGAGCTTCGATAGTTCCAATACGAATTGTTAACTCGTGAACCTCTTCTTCTATCTGACGTA
>Ga0181388_1000141_pt1 | contig 22932 bp, 11 predicted proteins | sample 11SPOviralmetaG_FD_130120 | JGI IMG/M metagenome (GOLD analysis project Ga0181388, IMG submission 130120) | Marine viral communities from the oligotrophic San Pedro Time Series (SPOT) site, San Pedro Channel, CA, USA - 11 SPOT_SRF_2010-05-17 | ecosystem: Environmental > Aquatic > Marine > Strait...
TATAATGAAAGACAAATTGATAAGTTTATTAATTGGAGCATCAACCAGAAAGGTTATTTGAAATATAAAGAGTTAATAGAATATCAAGAAAAATACAAAAACTAAAATGAAAGAAAGTAAATTGCTTGAAATGCAAAATAAAATTATGTCATTAACTAATATAGCACAACAATTAATTAATGAGATAACTCATTTAAGAGAATTATCTATAGGCACTTTAGAGACCGTTAAACTTCTACCGGGTTATGAAGAAGCTATAGAAACACTTAAGTCAAATATACTAGAAAGTAAAAAAGAAGAGAAAAAGTTAGAAGTATAATTATTTAAAGATTACTATATGGAGTTATCAAATGAAATATTATCAGATATCACAGTGTATATGAAGTATGCTAAGTATATGCCTGAACTAAACAGACGTGAGTCATGGGATGAGTTAGTTACAAGGAATAAAAACATGCATATTAAAAAGTATCCTGAGTTAAAAGAAAATATAGAAGAAGTTTATAAATTAGTTTATGAAAAGAAAGTTTTACCATCTATGCGATCGCTTCAGTTTGGAGGTAAGCCGATTGAGATATCACCTAATCGTGTTTATAATTGTGCTTACTTACCTATCGATCATATTGAATCGTTTAATGAAGTAATGTTCTTGCTTCTTGGCGGTACTGGTGTAGGTTATTCCGTACAAGATCATCATGTAAAGAAGTTACCTATGATAAGTAAACCTTATGAGAAAAGAACTAGAAGATTCTTAATAGGTGATTCAATCGAAGGTTGGGCTGATGCTATTAAAGTGCTAATGAAATCATATCTTGGTGACAAAAGAAGTTCACGTATAGAGTTTGACTACTCTGATATACGCCCTAAAGGTGCAATGTTAGTAACGTCTGGTGGCAAAGCACCTGGACCTCAACCACTAAAAGAATGTATAGTAAAAATAACAGGAGTCTTAGATTCAAAACAGGAGACAGATATGCTCTCCACTATAGAAGTACACGATATAGTTTGCCATATTGCAGATGCAGTCTTAGCTGGTGGGATACGTCGAGCAGCTTTGATAAGTCTGTTCTCAGCGGACGACGAGGAGATGATCTCCTGCAAGTCTGGAAACTGGTGGGAAACAAATCCACAAAGAGGTAGAGCTAATAACTCTGCCGTTCTTATGAGACATAAAATTACTAAAGAGTTTTTTATGGATTTGTGGAAACGTGTAGAACTATCAGGCGCAGGTGAACCTGGAATATATTTTAATAATGATAAAGATTGGGGAACTAACCCTTGTTGTGAGATAGCACTAAGACCTTATCAATTCTGTAACTTATGCGAGGTTAATGCTTCTGATATTGAATCACAAGAAGATTTAAACACAAGAGTAAAAGCTGCTGCATTCATAGGTACACTACAAGCTGGCTATACTAATTTTCATTACTTAAGAGATATATGGAGAGAGACTACTGAAAAAGATGCACTGATAGGTGTGTCAATGACAGGTATAGGATCAGGCGTTGTACTTGGCTATGACATGACTAAAGCTGCTGATGTAGTTAAAAGAGAGAACTCAAGAGTTGCAAAGCTAATTGGCATCAATTCTGCAGCACGATGCACGACCGTAAAGCCTGCAGGGACAACATCTCTGGCATTAGGAACATCATCTGGTATTCATGCATGGCACAATGATTACTATGTCCGTAGAATCAGAGTTGGTAAAAACGAAAGTATATATAAATACCTAGTTGAAAATCACCCTCTGCTAGTTGAAGATGAATATTTTAGACCTCATGATACTGCGGTAATTAGTGTACCACAAAAAGCACCTGCAGGTTCTATACTTAGAACTGAATCACCTTTTCAATTACTTGAACGTATAAAGAAAGTAGCTCAAGAGTGGGTGTTACCTGGGCATAGAAAAGGATCTAACACTCACAACGTTTCAGCTACTGTTAGTTTAAAAACTGAAGAGTGGGAAGATGCAGGAGAGTGGATGTGGAACAACAGAGACTGCTATAATGGTTTGTCTGTACTACCATTTGACGGTGGAACTTATACTCAAGCTCCTTTCGAGGATATTGATGAAGGAACTTATATAAATAGGTTACAACATTTAAAAGATATAAATTTAAAAGATGTTATCGAAACTGAAGACAACACTGACCTTAGTGGTGAGCTTGCTTGTGCTGGTGGCGCTTGTGAAATTAACTAGTTGTAATAAAATAACAAATAAAGAAAAAGAATTTACTATAAAAAAAGGAAGACATAGGTCGACATATGCTTTGAATTATAGTAAAGATACAGTGTTCGGTTGGAACATTGAGTTTGATTCTAGCGCTATCTATAAAACAGTGGATAGCGTTAATCAACTAGATATAAATAAGTTAATAGGATGGAGCGACTGTTCAACAAGTCATATGGAAAACTCTATAAGGTTTGGCTGGCGATGGTTAAACGACAGTTTAGAAATACACTGGTTTAAACATGAGCGTGGTGAGTTTAGCTTTGATCTTATAAAAAGAGTTAGTATATGTGAAGAGCATTACTACGAAATGACTATATCAACTTGGGACTACAAGTTATCTGTAGATGGAACATATGTACACATACCTAAAAACTGTCCTAACGAGTATAGGCGATATCAACTCTACCCATACTTTGGTGGAGATGAACCCGCACCACATAAAATAACTATTAAAATTAAAAAAGATGTGTGAATTATGTGAAGGTCTTTGTCAAGGCTGTTAAATAACAAAAGGGAGGCCGAAAGACCTCCCTTTTTTGGTTACAGGAACGTTGGGTATGGTGCCCATTTTTATTGTTCCTACTATTTCTTTTTATGTAGATCTTTTTCTAATTGTTTCAAATCTGATTCTAAATCTTTAACTTTTAATTCTAAAGTTAATATATGACCTTCTGTCCACTGTTGCTTAAGATCATACTCTAATCGTTTAACTTCTGCAGGTGGCAACTTCTTTGCCTCTTCTATATCTGACTCTAAGGTATAGTACATCCCCATTATTGTCGACGTAAATACAACTATGCTAATAATTGTTTTTAAATCTAGTTTGAATTCAGTGTTTTCACCTATTTTCATTTATTTTTTTATTACAAATTTTGTTTTTTTACTTTTGCTTTTCTTTTCTTTTTCTTCTAATGGATTCTCATATATATCTAAACCTTTAGATGCGTTAAATTCTCTTACTGCAGCTTTTTGTCTTTTTACAAAATCTTTTTCAGCAGCTTTTTCTTTAGCACTTCTTAATTCCCATTCACTCCAACCAGCAAGTAAAGCTATTCTTTTCCACCAATCTTGTTCTGATTCTAAAGCTCCAGATACATTTTCTACTTTTTTGAAAAGTCTATCTAAAGGTACATTTGTTAATGCTGAAACAACATACGCTGCAGATTTATATGCTGGGTTCTTAATATTCCATGGATCTCTTGCGCTAGGTTTCCATCTATTATAATCCCATTCATTAGCAGCTTGTTTTAACTTACTTACTTTAATATCTAATGGTGGTGCAATATCTAATAATCGCCATGCAGCATCAGCATATTCAGGTTTTTTTCTTTTAGATCTATCATAAACCTCTACACCTAAGTTTTTAATAGTAGAAATAACAGCTCCACCTATACCTAATCCACGAAGAATACTATCAAGCATTCCATTTGCTATTTTTATATTTTTTCCTTCATCTACTCCATAAAGTTTCTCTTTAGCTTTTTCATAAGAAATGCCTTTACTCTTAGCTAATTTTCTTATAGCTTCCTCATCTTCTTCTTCATCATCAAATGCTAAAGCAAATAAACTTTGTTGTAGCGCATTAAATATAAGATTTTGAACTACACCGTAATAAATTATTTTTGATATATTTTCCTTGTAATCTCCTCTACCATTAGCTAAATCTAATATTGCTTTCTTTTGTATTCTTGCATATTGAGCAGGCGTGTTTGCGAAAGCCATAATTATTCTACCTAATGGACTAGCTTGTTGTTGAGATATACGATCCGGACGAGAAGACTGTTGAGACTCTTCAGACTTTTCGTAAAAATCAGTAAACGCTTTTACTTCTGCTTGCCCCTGAGTCATCCCTTGTTTTAAGTAGGTATTTATTCTATTTCTATAAAATGTAGCACCACCTGTAGCTATAGCAAAACTATCTGCTATCTGAGTAAAAACAAAACCTTTTTTAAGTAAAAAACTAATAACACCTTTTATTTTATTTTGAGAAGTGTTTGCAGCTTCTGCTATTTCAGACTCACTTACATTAAGCTTTAATCCGTTTCTTCTACCGACTAAATATTCTGAGTTCATCAATCTCATGAAATCAGACCAATATTGAGGTTGATTAGCAAATGCTTGACCTGCTTTTAAAGGGTTGTTATCACTCCAGTTTAAAAAATTTATAGAAGATAAAGTTTGAAGAACAGCTGACCTAGCATTTAAAAACATTACCGTACCTACTGAGTTGTTTAGAAAATCTAATAATCTATTTTCTAATCTACCTAGCTTTGTGTCTCTATTTTTACCACTTTCCATTCTACCTATTATATTCTCTAAAGCCTCTCTGTATCTAGGTCCATAAGCTGCTTCTAACTTATTCAAATTCTTTTTAGAAAATATAAGATCAACGTTTTGTTTCCATTGTTGTAAATACTTAGCTCTTTTACCTGTTCTTAAACCATCAATTAAATCAGTTGTTATGGTACCTGATAGCCAGTTTACACCAGGATAAGAGTAACCATCTCCTTTATTTATGCTTATTAGCTGATCGGAAAATTGTTTTAGCTCAGGGTTTTCTTCAACAAAACTTAATATTTCTTTTAAATCTCTTTTTGATAAACCATCTATGTCAATTCCTTGTTGGTGCCATGTGTAAGCTCTAACTACTTGCTCATAAGTAAAATCACCAAATGCTTTTTTACGTAAATTCTTTGGTATATCTTTTAATAATTTTTTTATAGCTTTATAATCTTGAACTAACCTTGCTTGATCTACATTTAAATCATTCATAGCTCTAGCATAAGGTTCTAATAAATTATCTTTAAACCATTGCATTGTAGCATCACCTTTTTTACCTTTACCTAACAAAGGATATAGCAACCCTACAAAGTCTTCTGCTGATGGCGGTATAAGAGACCATTTCCTTCTTTTATCACCTGTGGTTTTAGCTCTTATGTCAGAGTAATCTTTAAAGCTTTCTATTCCTGTAGCGTTTTCAATTATCTCGTTAAACTCTACGTCGATGTTTTCACTAAACCTTAATTTAGCTTGTTGTACTTTAGATTTAACATCAACCTGACTTAACACTTCTTTAACAGCTTTAACATTTCCTAAGTGATCGTCAGCAAAATAAAAATCATTATAACCTTCTGCTGCTTTGTCTACTATCCAATTTGATTTAGCATAAGGAGAGCTATTGCCTAGTCCAGTTATATTCTCAGCGGGTATGTTTAAACCTATGCTATCTAAAAATTGCTTTATAGCAGGTGCTGCTTCTTGAGATCTAGCGGTTAAGACAAATACATCTTTTGTTCCTCTAGCTTCTTGAATCTTTTGAGCAACCTCAAACAATGGGCCCTTTTGACCTTCCATAACTTTATTGAACTCTGAAAAATCCCATTTAACTCCTTCAGCTACCATAGCATCACCTTTCTTAGCAAACTCTTCAGCAGTTAATTTACCAGTTGTACCATCAGGCATTGTGTATAGTACATTACTTTTAGTTCTAGCTAAAGTATCATCAAAGTCAAATACTCTAATCTTTTTAACTGGTGCGTTAGGAGTACGTGCAATGTCAGCAGCTTTATCTAATACAGTAAAACTATTTAAAACTTCATCATTACTAGAAAACCTAAGAGGTTTAGTTGCTACGTAAAATGTTTCATTCTTTGGCTTGACAACATCTTGCTGCTTGTTTAAGCTTTTTATAACTTCACTAAATATTGCCTTGTTTCTAACATATTCTGAACCTGTAGTGCCATCTAAAGTAATAAATGTATCTTGTTGTTCCTTACTTAAAGAATAAGCTCTCAAGTCATCTAAAACGCTAGTTTCACCTAATACTTTATCTTGTATAGCAGACATGAACTCTGAACCTAAAGATTGACTAAAGTTAGAAAGCAAGTCGTTTAAATTATTCTTTAATTGATATATAGAATTTTCATCAGTCATCATGTTAGCAGATCCTGTTAAAACAGTTTGCGCTAACTCACGCATTAGATTAGCAGATGGAGTGACATGCTCTCCTTTAAAACTTAAGGCTTTAGCCATTGCTTGTGCAAACGCTGAAGAGTCATTGATGTCAACATTATTTTCTACAAATTGTCTTGCAGCTTGGTAATCAGGATGATTTTTATTAATAATCCAATTACCTTTTTCCCCGTCTTTAAAATCTTTTAAATCTTTACCTGCTAGATTTTTCTTAAATTTTTTACCATCTCTTGAAACAAACGCAGCTTGAGATCCATCTTGTACTTGCAATAAATCAAGAGTAGTCATACCACGTTGAGCTTTAGTATTGTTAGTTGCAGACTCTTGCCATCTTACAAAACCAATACCTAAACTAGGATCTTCAGCTAGAACTTCTGCTATCTTTTCATAAACGTATTTCATAGCAGCTGAGTTAGCTGTATTAGCATTTCGTATTCTATCTCCTAGTTTTTCTTCTATTAAACTTCTTTTTCCCTTTTTTACTTTACCATTTTCAGTATAATCATCTACTGGTATATCTAAGATTAAAATATCTTCAACTTCACCCATGATACCAAAACCAGAATTGTATATCTCATTGTCATTTACATCCCAATCTAAGTCTTGTAATTTACCTTCAGACATTTTTTGTTTTACTTTCAAACTGTCTTGATAGTACTTACCTTCTGCTCCTTCAATTTTACCTGTTTTCTTTACTTCTCCTTCTTGATTATTAAGTAAACTTAATATATTGTTTCTAAATTTTTTATCAACTGTTACTTCACCTTTTTGATTTAGACTGACATGGTCATCTACGGTTATTACATAATTCCCATTAATAAGTTCTATAGTACTTTCAATTTTATTATTAGATAAAAGTTGTTGAACTTTTCCAGCGTCTTCTATACTATTAGTTTCATATGTTATGATTCCTTGTTTACTAGCCGCAGCGTCTAAATACCTGTTGGTAAATCCAAAGAAACTTATTCCTAATTTTTCAGCAACTCTTGGATCTATAACCTCAGATAGTCTACTAACAAACTTTAACATCTGTTTCATAGCAACTTCATCTTCTGCTTTAGTATAGTTTTCTTTGTATAGTTTAGGAATGTTTTTAAATATTTCTGGATAGTCTTTCCAATTTATTAAAGGTATTTTATATGCTTTAGCTTCAGCACTAAACTTTTGTCTTAAACCAATAGCCTCTGCTATCATTTGAACTGGCTCTGGCAAAGCAGCCATAGCAATATCATACGTAGAAGAATTAGCACCATACTTTAAAGCCATATTCATTTGCTCTTCAAGTAGGTTTACTATTTCATCTGGAGTTAAATCCATTTCAGAAAACCTCATAGATGGATCTCTTCTAACTACTTCTCTTAATTCTGAAACTACAGCTTCTCTTTCCATTAAGTTAAAATCAGACTCTGATAGATCACTAAACTCGTTATTAGCAATCATTTCATTTAAGACAGGATAAAAAGCATCTTTACCTACAGCTTCAGCTATAAAAGAACTCATCTTTTCTCTTAATAAACTATAATCTCTAAACTTATTTTCTAAATAATTAACTACTTCTAAATCCGTTGGGTTTAGCATTTTCCACACCTTATTTTGTGCGTCAAGATTTTTAATGCCTTCTTTTAATTGTGCTTCTTTAGCTTGTAATCTAGTGTATTTTTTTTGCTTGCCAGTTTTAGGATCAATTACAGGTTCATAAAATAAACCTTTCCAATTAGCTAGTCTCATTACAGCTGGATCCATTTCATTTATCCTTCTTAGTTCTGGAGCTAAACCTCTTAAGTATTGTCTTACAGCTGTCTTATTACCTGCTTTGTCGCCTCTTTTAAGCTTAGGGAAAGTTTTTTCCATATCACTAGTTAGAGTTGATTTAATATCATCTCTAAATGCTTTAAGAAAACTCTTAGCTCCTTTTTCTCCTTTAAAATTAAACGAAGGTCTTTTAGGACTTTTAAGAAAAGCTTTAACTCCTCTTACAACTTTGTTCTTAACTTCATCAGATAAGTTTAAAATATTCTTTAACTTAGAAGATCTAACTTTCTTTTCTTCTCTAGCTAATTTATCTTGCTCATCAATTGTTTCTTCAATGTTTTGGTCATCTGCAACTAAAAGATCTCCTCTAGTTCTTTGATCTTCTGCAGATCCTATTTGTTCATCAGTTGAAACAACTTTTGTTTTAGGATCTTTACCAGTTTCTATTTCTATAGCTCTTAATACCTTGTTTCTAATTTGTGAATTAGTCCAAGCCCATAGACTATTATTTTCTTCAGGATTAAAATTGTTTACATGATCTTGTACTAAACCTCTAGCAGTGTTTATTATCTGTGGCTTAGGTATATTATAGATATTATCACCAGGAAGAAGTACGCCGCCTAACAAACCATCAAACTCTCCTTGTTGAACCATTTTAAGAGCTGTTCTCTTAGATCGACTTCTATCCCACTTTTTCTTATTAATCTTATAAGATCCATCAGGATTTCTTTCACCAGGTAATTCATTAAACATATCACTAGCCTTAGATTCTCTAAGAGGTTTTGATCCACTTTCTTTAGCTATTCTATCCAGTACAGCCTCGTTAGTTATACCTCTTTTAAATCTTCTACCTTGATCATTAGCAAAAGCTGAGTTATAATTTTTAATAAAATTAAAAGCTCCTTCAGGTGTTTTTAGTGATTCATAATCAATACTTTCTCTTCCGAGATTTAGTGTATATTTAAAAAAGTCTGTTAATTTATCAGACATACCTTGCCAAAAACTTTTATCTTGTCTTTCGTATTTTAAATCTCCATCATTTATAGCATCACTAATATTTGTGAAAACTTCTTGATTATAATTTCTTTTAGCAGCGTTTTTACCTTCTGTAGTAGAATTAGGATCGTTTAAAACTTTATTTCTTGTGACAGCGTATTTGATTAATCTTCCTTTTACAGCGTTCCATGCACCCGCTGTTATACCACCTGTTTCTTTTTTTGATTCTTCTTCCATGTGTTCAAAAAGAGAATCTGCTGCAGCATCAAGCTCTTCATCAGCTAAAGATCTATCCAATATCGCATGTAATATTTCATGGCTAATACTTTTTGCTCCATAAGCTAATTTGTCTTTTTTCCCAGCATTTAGTTGCTGCTTACCATAAGTGTTTATTCTATTAGAATCTACTAGTATATACTGTTTATTTCCAACAGCTATATCTGTAATAGCAGCTGCTTTATTAATATTAGCTATATATCCATCTATTAAATCTTCGCCTATTTCATCTATTACTTCTTGAGGTATATTTTCTTTACCAGACATCAAATCAACAATCTCTACATCTTGACCAAATAACTGTTTCATTAGTCTTGTTCCAGTGTTTAGTTGCTTAAAATATTTTTGTAAATAATCTTTTTGAGTAACTATTTCTGTGTCAGTTTTTACTTTGCCAGTAGTAAGGATTTCATTTATTTCAGCATCAATGTCTTTTAGTAGATCATTGTTTTTAATAGAATTATCTTCGCTGTTAATAGTCTTTTTAGTTTTAATTAAATCAGCAATTCTTTGTCTTGATATATTATTTATGCCTAAACCTACAGCGCTTTTAGCTTTAGCACCTATTTTACCGGCTAAGGTAGTTTTAGAATTGTTAATAGCATTGTTAGTAGCAGAGTTAGTTTCAGAATTTTCTAGTATCTCTGTAGCTTCTTCATTTGTTATTCTACCTTTTTTAACCATTTGAAACACAAACTTTTCTATATCAGACTGTTTGTAATTTCCACTAACTAAATTATCTAGGTTTGTTAAACTTTTAGCAAGCTTAGTTTGAGAAGACGCTAAGTTGTTCTTTATAATAGCTGCTTTCATACCAGCCATTTTACCAAATTGACCACCTAACATTTCGTTAGTTACTTCAGTCCACTTGAGCTCTTCGCCAGCATTGACCATAGCTAATGTCTCACCTATACCTTCTGTTATAGGATCTATAACCATACCAGCTGCGATTTGCCTACCTATAGCTTTGTATCCAGTAGCCAACGGCTTAGCGACCGCTCCAGCAGCAGCAGAACCAATTATACTCATTAAACCTATTGGAACACCTCTATCATGTCCTAATTTTTCAGCCTCTGCAACTAATTCTGGATTTTTAAGCATTGCAATAACTTGATCTTGATCTGTAAGATCTACATTGTTTTGTCCAGCCACAGTAGAAAAAGCAGCTCCCATCTCCATGCTGTACCCTGTTATAGCGTTCCAACCCATCATGCCATATTTAAAACCTGATATTCCACCAGAAATACCTCCAGGAATAGCTCCTACACCACCAGCAGGTGCTCCAGCAACCGCGCCTACACCAATTCCCGTGGCCATAGCTCCACCAACCATAGGTAAAAATAGATTTGATCCAGTGTTCCAAAACTGACTCATAGAACCACAAAACAAGCTACTCATTATTTCAATTGGATTTTGGCCAAGCAGTTGCATTTGCTCAGAAACAGTTTGTGCATTTTGATAGTCAGAAAAAACCTTAGTGGTTAATAAACCTTGTGAATAAGCTTTTTCTAAAGCAATCTTTTTAGAAGCATTGGCTAAATCTTCTTCATTGTTAACATCGTTTACACCATAAGCGAACTTGTAAAACTCTTGATTAACTCTACCTTCAGAAGCTTGTGAATAAGCATAATTAAGAAAACCTTCAAATGTATCATCCACATATTTTTTATCAATACTATTACGTAAGTTGTCATAGTTTAATATTAACTGCATTTGGTTTCCTAACTCGGCTAAATGAGTTACCTCTGCACCTGCGTAATCTATACCTTTCATTATTGATTCTACAGGCTCTATATCATTTTTGTATAAGTCTTGACTTCTAGTTATAAGTGAATTTAAAGCGTCAAATTCTTCTTGAGTCTGAGGCTCATAGTTTTCATCACCTTTAGTTATTACATCAATTTGTCTTTTTATATCTTCTTGCTGTGCTGTGTATTGATCAAAGTAAGTTTCTCTATCTGCAAAAGGTGTTCCAGTTAATTTCTCAAACTTCTGGGTGTTGTCAGCAATAATATTTTTAACCTCTTTTACTTGCGTTTCAATTTCTACTTCTGACTTTGCTTTAGCTTCTTGAACTAATTTATTTCTTTTATCCTTGGCTATTGCCCAAGCACCAGCTGTATAATTTATTGCTGGATTTAATCTCTTGTTTTCTAATTCATTACGTAAGTAAAGTAATCTATCTGTTTTAGCAGAGTAAGTATTATTAGCAACACCATCTACAATTGATCCATCTTTGTTGAATAAATTAGGAAATTCTTTAATATCTTCTTCACTTGCTTTGTAGTTATCTACATAGCTTTGATAAGAATTATCTCCTCTTGCTTTACCAGACACATCACGTACGGCTTCTGCTCCTTTTTCAATTTCACCAATTAACTTTAATTCTTTGTCGTAATACTTTTGATTTTCTACCTCTGTCTTGTAATCATCGTAATCTAAACCTTCTGAAGCATACACCTTTTTTGAAAATTCATCTAAGAATTTGTTAGTTGTTTCTGTAGGAGTTGTGCGTTCTTCTTCCGTATCTATGTCTTCTAGCTTAATGTCCTTAGATTTAACTAAATCAAGAAGATCATCTACTTCAAAATTTTCAATTTCATTAGTATAGCCTAATACCTTTTCTTTTTTGTTAGCTTTCATCCAAGCTTCCATTTCGGCTAAACCTTCTTGGTCTAAAGCACCAGAATTACCTACACTAAATTCTTTAGTTAATTGCTCCTCTCTATTTGTATCATTAGTACTTACAGTTAAATAATCACCCATGCCAGATGATTCAAAATCAAAACCCCATTTAGCATAGGTTTCATTAAATTTTGTTGCTAACTCTTCTTCGATATAACCAATATTTTGATGCTTTTCATGGTTTTCAAGAGCATTTTGTAAATCCTTATCTTCACTTGTTTTATTCGATACTAAATCATCTAGTAATTTAAAATCTTTATTTAACTGTAGTTTACTAGAATCTGCATCCAATAAAAAACTTTCCGATTGTGAGTCCGTACTCTCTGCTACTTCTTCCTCCGCCGCTACAACTGCAGCATCCTCTGCAACGGCTTCTGTCGGGTCCTCAACAACATCTTCAATTTCTACTATTTCAGGATGTTCAGCTAAATAATCTTCAAAGCTCATGTTAGTAAAAGAAACTATGTTTTCTAACTGCTCTTTGGTTAATTGATTTCCATTTATTTCGTACATACTAATTTATTTTATTTTTCAACAGCATCCATTGCAGCTTGGGAATTTTCTTCTTGTGAACCTGATTCATTATCTTCACTGCTTGACTTTGCATCTAGCTCTTCAAGTGTTATAGGTTCAAACGTAGATATTGTTAATCCACTTTTTTTAGCATCTTCAAGTGCTGCTTTTTGACTATTTAATAAAGCTTCAGCTTCTTCTAATTTTTTCTTTTCAGCGGCGGTCATAAACATTCTATCTTTTTCTTCTTCTTTTGCTTTCTTAATACTTGCTTCACTTTGTTCTAGCACTTTAGCATTGTTAACATATGAATCTGTTCTAGCTTTGTCTGATTCAACCTTGTAGTCTTCTGTATCTACATATTTTTTTTCCTCTTCATTTATGTCTTCTGGATCCATACTAGTTCCATATCCATAGGCTTCTCTTATTTCTCTTGGATTAGAAATATTTATTCTCTTTAATTTTGCAGGATTATCTCCACCATAATATAAACCATTTTTATCTAGTTCTATACCTTCTTTTTCAAGAACATCTGCTCCGTACTTGTTGATTAAATCTTGACCAGTTTGATAGCTTTGTCCTTCATCTCTTGCATAATTATTTAATTCTGCAGCTAATTTAGCAGGTTGATTAACGTAGTTACTAGAATTTTTAGCAAACTCTGCATATTCACTAGGTAGGTTAGCTATTCTTTCTTCTTCAGCTTTTTCTGCTGCTTTAATATCTGCTTTTTTATTTGCTTTTATTTCAGCTGAATAAGGATTTTTGCTAAACTGTTGATTAGGTAAATTACGCATAGCGCTTTCTAATAATTGATCTTGAAATAAAGTCTCATCAAAAGCTACATCTCCTCCATTTAAATATTGAAATTGACCTTTAGCATTACTGCTATTTAAATAAGGTTTCATTATTGTTTGTCCTGCAGGATCATTTTTAATAAAATCAATAATAGCTTCTTTGTCGTAAACAAATTGATCTCCAACTTGCTTTCCAAACCTTTCATCTTTTCTTTTAGCAAAACCATCTATAGCTTGTCTCATATCAGCTGGATCAACAGCTGCTACTTTGCCAAAATAAGCTTGACCTTCATTAGCTTTTTTAACAAAGTCACTAGCTCCAAAAATTATAGGCTCATCTAAGTCAGCAGCTTCTCCGGGTAAAGCAAAAGTCCAGCTACCATCCTGCTCTCTAACAAGCTCCATGTTATCTTCATTTTCTTTAAGTAGTATTAATTCACTATTAGGTCCATCTGCAAGTAAAGCACCTTCTTTATTGTCTGCTAATTCAGAAGCTAATTCGTACTCCTCAGTCATAGCGCTCCAATGAGCTAATACGTTACCTAAATCTGATACTTCACCAATAGCTTTCTGAGTCTGCATGTTAATTTCAGCTTCAGAAGCTTCAGGATTATCTCTCATCCAACTACTTAACGTATCACCAATATCCACTGCAGCAGTATTTATTTGATTAACAAATCCAGCTTTTTGCTCTCCTTCAAAGCCTTTAGTAAAACCTCTAATTTCATCCTGAGTTTCTTTATAAGCAGAACCATATTCTCCACTAGCTTTATTTCGTCTATCTTTTAGTATTTTATTAGCTTTTTCTTGCTGCTGTCTTCTTCTTTCATCAATTAAAGCTTGTTGCTTTTGTAAATCAGAATACTTAGCATTTAAAGCTTTTCTACCTCTAGAAGCCGAATTATTTGTTTGTACTTTTGGACTAGTCCACCCCATGGTTTTATTGTTTTAAATATTAAGTTGTACCGGAAGTATTTCCAGGTACAGGATTTTGAGCATTAAAATAAGAAGTTCCGACGTCAGCCACAGCTCCAAAAGCGTCTGCGCTAGCTTCAGCGGCTAAACCTTCTTGTTCTATTTGATCTGCTCTATCTTGATCTGATAAAGCTTGCATTCTGTCCATTGCCTGTCCTTCTCTTACCTCTTGTTGACCAAATCTAAATTGCTCTGCATTAGCCATAGCTCCTTGAACTCTCTGCTTTTCTTGCATAACTAACTTTTGTTGTTCACTTGCTCCTTGAGCTTTTAACTTTTGGTTTTGTGCTTCTTGACTTTCTATACTAGCTGACACTGCTTGCTTACCTTTCATAGCGGCTTGTGCTAGAGCTGTAGCTCCACCAGCGCCAGAACCAGTTTCTCTAATAGTATCTAAAGTATTAGCTAAAGAAATATCTTCTTGCTCCGCTTGCATTTCCGCTGCTTGAGTAGCAACGCCTAAGTTTTCATACTCGTTAGTTATGTTTCCACTTTCGTCTTTAATGAACTTAGTCATGTCAGGGATTTCTTGCCTTCCTGCTATTAAAGCTTCTAATTTTTGCTGCTTATCATCATAAGCTTCTTGTTTTATTTTTGCTTGTTTTTTAGCTTTAGCACTTTGTATCATACTAGCTCCAAATTTAACAGCTGCTCCTATAAGCATTAATGGTAATGGCATAATTTTTTATTTTAATTTTAAGAAGATCTAACAAACGATGTGCCTACAGAAAATAATTCTTTAGGTCCACCAGGTTGAGTAACATTATCAGTAGTAATTCTAGCCGTAGCAAAGTAACCTTTTATACCACTCATAGAGTTTCCATACACTACTTCACCTGCTCTAACAGTACTATTACTTACTAGGTTAGAAACATATCTATTTTCTTTTCTATGGAATCCAGCGTAAGAAAAAGGTGGAGTAACAGCGTTTATACCCGTATTAGCAGGAGTTAGCGTCTCGTACCTACCCTGTACGTAACTATATATTTGATTACTAATATCTTTATTTTCAATCCACCCGTTTGACACAGGGTTAAAAGGCGCAGTTGATCTCCATTCAGTGTTTGCTTGTTCTATGTCAGATTCAAAAACATCCATCTTCCAACCACTACTTCCTTCATAACTAACTGTTTGAAAGTTTTTAACTACAGATGGATTAGGATTTACTATAAAATCTATATAAGCTTTTGAAGCATCATTACTTGACGATACACCATAAAAACTGCTCCTATTATTATCACTTGTATTATCCCATTGTTTCCATATACTAGAATTAATAGAAGTGTAATATTTACCTTTTAAACTATAAATAAAGTTTGGTTTATAAGTATAAAAACTATTCCATCCTTTTACAGTTTCATCAAATGATAAAGTATCATAGTAACTTGTAGCTTCAGTACAATTGTTTTGCTGCATAGAAATTACGTAGTTTTGATTATGATTATCCCAACCACCTACGATTTTATCTTTAATGAATTTAACAAAAGTAACAATGTCTCCATTAGCCAGTGTAGGCACACCTAAATAGGAATAATTAGGAGTTGTTCTTATACTTGTTTTCCCAGCGGTTGGAAAATCTTTAGCTATTTCATTGATAATATATTCATTTCCATCAGGAATAGGAAATTCTACTTTCATACCTAACTCAAATGGAGTGGTTACGTCAGCATCGCTAAAAGTGAGTCTTGTTGGCTCTTGGCTAATAACGTTTTCAATAGCATAACTATAAGCACATCTTTTAAAGCTATCACTAATCAAGTTTAACTCATCTCGAAAATAATCCTTCATGCCATAACTAGATATTTCTGTTATACCATCTCTTGATAGTCTTAGTATGGCGTTTCTATTTTTATCAGCATAGTATTTTCTACCTCCATAAACAGCGAATGATTCTGGATTTGTACTAATACCATATTCACCTAAATAAGGAATTGTCTGCCCAATTACTGTTTTAGCTGTTTGAGTTTGAGTACCACCTTCAGTTGTATATATAGTATCTTTATCTATAAGTATTCTTTGCGATTTGTTTTCTTGAAGAACAATTAAGTTTGTATCTTCTGAGTATATTTTTTGTATTGTACCATCTTCTGGATTTAGACTAGTGGTTATATTATCTCCTATAGAAAATACATTTGTTTTATTAATACCTGTTCTATTATTAAAAACTCCTGAATATATAAGAGAACTACCTCTAGTTTGTTGACTAGAAGTATTTTCTACTAAATAAGCTCTTACGCCATAATCTGTGCTAGTGTTGTTATATCCACCAAATATTCTAGATTCTTCTATAAACCAGTTAGCATTATTGTCAGTTATTGACTGAGGATATGTAGGATAATTAGTAGGATTCCAAGGTAAGCCTGGCCACAAAGGTATATTATAAGCATATCCTATATAATTTGAAGTACCAGCAGCCCAATTTACTAACTGACCATCATTGTTAGGTGTAACTTTTTTGTTCCAAAAAGTATTAAAATAATTTATTTCTACTATATATCCCATTTTTTTATATTAACTTGCAACTGTTACGTTTATTGTACAACTTACACTTAATCCTCCAGCATCTGAAAATCTAACAACAACCCCAGTGTATGTAGCAAGAGGCGCACCTTGTTTAGTTGCTAAAGCAAAACTTCCTTGAGTAACGCCTTCTATTATTTCAAAATTTATGTTATCCACTGTAGCTGTAATCTCTTCTGTATTTCTAGTAGTATCTGCAGAACCATTTACAACAGAATAAGCATTTGTTAATACACTTGCACTAGCTGTACCAGTAACCGTAACACTACCACCACATGGAACTGTGCTACTTGATATAGTTGGCGCAGCATTAGATAACTGACCGTTAAACAATACTTGATTAGTTTCACCAGTGCTTGGATTTGTAAGAAGAAAAGTGAAGGTGTAAGACTCTCTTATATTAGCATCACTTCCAAAATAAAATAATCCTGCTGTTTTAGGAAAGTATTTACCAAATCCACCAGGACCTGATAAAGCAAAATCTGCTGTTCTATCATTGCCTAATCCATCTACTACGTTTAGTATAGTTATAGTACCTCCAGCTATAGAATTATTGCTAGAATCAGAAACGAAAAAATTATTTCCAGTGCTTACTAAACAACTAGTATTTAAAGATGCACTTTCTAATAACTTAAAAGTTGGTAATGGATTAGAAGCATCACCTGTATAGATTTTAGCTGGGAATGTAGCTCCAGAACTAGCATTCTCATTAATTGAACCAATAGTTCCACTTGATGAAGTTTCCCAATAAATATCCAATAAAGATTCAACTGGCTTTGTTTCATAAACAGCTAGAAAAGGAGATCCCATTAAAGAACCTTTTACGCCATAATTAACGCTATCGGTTTCTGTTATTGCTATTAGTGGCGAAGAACCTTCTGACCTATAAATAGTTGCTGGAGCTTCAGAACTTTGAGGCCATAAACCTTGATCTATACCAGTTCCTATATTACTAACATTGTGCGAAAAATCAGCTTTATAAGGTTTACTTCTTCTTGATGTAGTTTTACCACCAGCAGAAGTTGTATATGGCCCTATAGTATTACTTACTCTAGGATCTAACTTTTGACTACTTCTAAATAGTTTTTGCTCAGGGCCAACACTTTTTAAATCAGCTGGAACTTTGTTTATATTGTCACTTTGTGTAGTCCAAATACCAGCTGGAACTGAAGATATAGGATCGTTAAAAGCTAAAGGTGTATCTTCTTGGAAATCTCCACCATCAAGGGTTACAATTAAATAACCTGTACCAAAAACTCCATTGATTTGAATCCCTTTAATAGTTATAGTATCTCCACTTTGATAATTTTTCCCTGCTACACTAGCTGAAACAGAATATAGTGGTGAACTAATGGTTCCTGTAACTGTTACATCTATTTTAGCTCCATTACCTTCTGCGCTAGTAGTTTGATCAGGTGTTAAACCTGTGTACGTGCCAAGAACACTTACAGAAGTAGGTGAATTAGTTACTGAACTTGTTAAACCGCCGCTAGACAAAATTAATTGGCCTTTTATAGCTTGAGTTACATTGTTTCCTCCAGATACAAAACCAGGATAGTATACATTATAATACTCTTGCTCTTGTTGTTGTACTGCTATTTTGTAAGAAAACCACCCTGTTATTTCTCTAGTGTATTGACTATTCCCTGTTGCAAAATTAAATATAGAGCCATTTACAATTGAAGGAATACTCTGATTAAATCTTACTTTCAAACTATCACCAAACCAACCTGTTGATACAGAATTACCTACAAAACTAGTGTAACCACTAGTACCTACGGGTTTGTAAGGATGAAAAACTGTGTCAGAAGCAAAAGTACCTGTATCATTATTTGTAGAAGAAGGTATTACACCTGATTGCCTTCCATACCTATCCGATAATACTATTCCAACTTTGTACGTCCTGTCTTGTTTAACTTGATGGTTAGGTAGCGTTTCAATACTATTAATATAACTTGTCCCAGAAGCAGCAGAACTAAATTTATCATTAATATTAACACCATAATTTAAATTTTCTGGAAATGAGTTCTTATTGACATAGTTAGCATATAACACTCTATTTCCAACAATTGCTTGGCTTTGTGCTCTTAATGGTACAATGTCTGAAACTCTTACTAATTCTGACTCAGGTAAGGTTTCAATAGGCTTTGAAGAATTGTATGTATAAGTATAATTAGTACCTGTACCGTTTATTAAAATTTGATCTGAAGTTATAGTTTCAACAACTCTTAAAGATTGTGTACCCGCTTCTTTATATATTATTTCTATTTCTTTTACTTTAAAACCACTAGCTATTGCACTAAAATTAGCTAAAACATTAGCATTGTCTGAAGGTGTAGGTATAGTTAATTCTATTTGATTAACTTTGTTTTGCATTAAATTGTTGATAGTATTTTCATACATTATTGTTTGACCTTCTAAATTACCACCTTGAACATATCCATCTCTTTCAGGAATAAAAGCTATAGCTGTAAAAGGAGCTAATAAAGAATATTCATTGTCATCAAACTTAAATCTATAAGAAAATCTTGGAAATCTTTCTTTTAAAAAATCTTTATCACCTGCCCAGTTAGCGTCATAATCAGGGTTTGGAGCAGAAAAATAAACTCTACTATTTTGAATTATATCTATACTAGCGGTTAAAGTAACAGTATATCCGCCACCACCAAGAGAAGCACTACTATCTACTAAAGCTTTTACACTATCTACAACTGGAGTTAAATTTTCATCTACCATTTCCATTTGCCAATCTCTACTATTAATAGGGCTAATATTCATACCAGTCCCAATAGTACTAGGCATAACGTATACGGTAAAAGTATTAGTGGTAGCACTTGGTGTTGATATATAAGCTTGGTAAGATGCAGGTAAAAACTCACTAACAACGTCTTTCATGTTCATTGTCAATGGCTGATAAGGATAGTACTTAGCTACAGATATTTGGTCTTCATTAGTATAATAAGGAGTTGTTGATGTTCCTGGAAAATTAGTAGCTGACGCAATATTTATTTTTCTAGGTTGATTACGATTATCTGTAAAAAATAAAAAATCTTCCAATACATCAATTCCTAAAATAGGATGTGTTTTTGAAAAATTTAAAAAACTACCAGCAACAAGTTGAGTAAACGTATTTGTAGAAACGTTGTATACATATATATAACAAGAAGAATAATTTGACGCAAAGTTAGATATTAAATTAGATGAACTATCTCTATAATCTGTTATAAAACAAAATATTCTGTCATTGACTACATCTGTCTGTACTCCAATTATTTCTAAATTAGTATTTGAAGCTGGCAAACCAAAATCAGTTAACTCAATATTACCTAACACGTTTTCAATAGCGCCTACGTCTGCTCCTTCAGATTTGTTAATATTAATATTTTGAGCATGTCTATACTCTCCAGGAGGTAATAACCTTGCGTCTAAGTCTTTATTCATCTTAGACTTAAGGAAAGTGTTTTTAATTTCAGCCATAGTTAATGTTTAATCCATTTAGATTTACCTCGCATTACTTGAGTAAATTCTTCTAGTTTAATATTACTTAGTCTTATTTTAGCATTTCTTAGTTGAGCTGATCTATCTCTTTTAAACCTTGCAACTAAATACTCAGGAGTATTAGCTCTTGTAGCTAATATAGAGTACGCTATATGCAAATATAAAGCCTCCTCTGCCATCTTAGGTATCTTACTATCTAAATCGTACGCTAAGCCATCAGATATGTACTCTAGTATGATTAGTTGACCAGCTAGGTCACTGCTAAAAGAAAATTTACCTTCTCTTTCATTTATAACAAACCATCCATTTTTTTGAGATATTTCTGGTTCAAGACCAAATCTTTCTCCATAAGCCATTTTCCACCATTCCCAATTATATATATTAGCATTGTCAAATATATTATCAGTAATTAAACCACTAAGATTTCTTTGATTATTTGTTTTCCATCTTTCATTAGTTAAGCTTTGCGCTGGTTCTAAATTATTTCCAAATACATCTTGAGTAGGTTGACCCTGCGAATCTTGTATTAATGGAGTAGGATTACTTGTTAATCTTGTAGGATAAATAATGTGTTTTACTCCTCCAGAATCTATCCAGGATAATTGAACATAGTTTACATAGTCTTGAGGAATAGCTAAAGATAAACTTGGAGGTATTGTCAACTCCAATTGATTAACAGATTTTAAAGTATCGTAAGAAAACTCTTGCAAACCTCTTTTAGCATGATAAACAATGTCAGATCTTTTACATCTAGGTATAATTTTATCCATACCTACATAAGTCATGTTAAAGTTGTTAATAACATCTTTAAGAGTAGTATATGCGTAGCTACCATAGTTATCCCATAAAGATTGATTTATAAGCTTAACAGATATAGTAGAAGTAGTAGCGACGGCTAAATTAAGCGTTATCGTTTGTGTTACTACACCTTCGGATGTTGCTGTAGCTAAAGTGTAATTAGCAGGTAAAGTTTCTAAGTTGTCTATATATATTTTAAAATTAGGGATGCTAGTAGCTGTAGCTGTTGAATCCCAAATTAAAGGCGTCATGGCTGATGGCCATATCAATGTTTGAGGATTAACGTTTGCACCTGCATACAATTGTTCACCAGCATAGTATTGTGAATTAGTTTCTTTTATTAATCCCATGTTTTATTATCTTTTTGTGTTTGCTTCGTCTTGTGCTAATTCCTGTGATGCTGCTTGAGTAATATTAGGATCTCTAATAACTATACCAGCATATTGTAGTATTTTTAAAATAGCTTCAGTTTGTTGGCTATCACTTATTTCAAAGTCAGTAGAAGCTGCGCCTGAATCATATATGTACTGTCCTAAACTTCCTACTGTAAAACCCCATACTACATTTGCGGGTTTTCTAATATAGTTAAAACCTAAATCACCAACAGCTGTTGTTGCTAAAGCTGGATAAACAGTTACTTTATCTTGTTGATAAACACCTACAGGAAAATTTAATGAGGGTTGAGTTAGCGGGGATAGTTTTAATTGATGATATTCTCTTTTACTAACTATTTCTATTTCTGGTGCGCCATTAGCTTTTTCATAAAACACAGAACCAAACCTATGTAGGTCTGTTGGTTGCGTATAAACGTTACTAGCAACTGCTGATGCATTAGCATTTTTTTCAAATACTTGAAACTCTTCATGTATATGATCCATTCTAGATGCAAATTCTACATCTGTTTTTGGCATACGTATATATTGATTATAATCTTCAAAGAATTTTTCAAAGATTTCTAATTGCACTTGTGTGCTTATTTTATTAAATTCATCTGGTGTCATATAGCCTCTTTGTTCTTTATTTAAGATCAATAACACTGTTTGATAAACTTCATTTACGTTTATTGCCATTTTAATATTTTTAAAAAAAAAGGCGACGTTTAAGCCGCCTTATTTAGTATTACATGTTAAGAGAATTTTTTCTCTATAGATTTATAAACCGCTAAACCTTCGTCAGTTTTAAACCACGCAGCCATTGCTGAGTAAGGGTTTTCATCAAAAGGAACAGTCATAAGTTTTCTATTATTGCTAGCCCAACTAAACGTGCGTTGGTCATCGTTGAGTTTTATAATTTTAGCTTCTTTTGCTTTTATAGCAAAATTCCTTAGCATTATGTTTTCGTCATTTACTAAATCCATAAATAATTTTGGATTTCTTTTAGAAAATATAATCACATCTCTTTTTAGTTCTTTAGAACTTAATTTATTTACACTAGAACCAATTTCAACTCTTAGTATAGCCTCCGCTTGATCTATATCAATTTCATAAGCTAAATTCATAGCAGCTAGTTCTAATTCTAAATAATCAAAATCATCTTCCGCTTCTTCAACAACGTCGTGTTCTCTAAATAAAAGATCTCTATGCGGGTGCTTAATTAAAAACTCTTGTAAGTTTCTTTTTTCTTTAGGTACAAATAAATGACCTTTTTCAAATACAATATGTTTTAAGGTTACATTACCTTTTTGTTCGTCTACAAAAATAGACTTTTGATTAGTAGCGTATCTAAGTTCTCTTTCATAACCTTTATCGTTATCAAACCAAACACAAGGGTATCTGCGAGAATGTCTACTTGCTAACGTAAAAGTTAAAGGTTCTTTGTTTCCTAATAAGTAATAATTTCTATCTTTATACTCCCAAGTATCTACTACTTTAGAAGATTTTTTTTCTTTTGTTTCCATAATATAATATAATATAATAA
>Ga0181388_1000145_pt1 | contig 22748 bp, 22 predicted proteins | sample 11SPOviralmetaG_FD_130120 | JGI IMG/M metagenome (GOLD analysis project Ga0181388, IMG submission 130120) | Marine viral communities from the oligotrophic San Pedro Time Series (SPOT) site, San Pedro Channel, CA, USA - 11 SPOT_SRF_2010-05-17 | ecosystem: Environmental > Aquatic > Marine > Strait...
CTCAGGATCTGGTACCTTTTTGGGCTCAGGATCTGGTACCTTTTTGGGCTCAGGATCTGGTACCTTTTTGGGCTCAGGATCTGGTACCTTTTTGGGCTCAGGATCTGGTACCTTTTTGGGCTCCGGTACATTTACATTAGCAACTGGACGCATAAACACAGGCATTTAATATAACATATTATTTTAATTTATAGTAAATAAACCAATAATTGCTAAAAATAAATAACATTAAAAAAAATAATTACAATACAGTAAAGTATCATGGATACTACGGCAAGAAATATAGTATTTTCTATGGAACAGAATATTTTCGATGTTCCTCGAGTTGACCCTCAGATAAGAGCAGAGGTGCCATTTTTTAAAAATATTCTACAGGAAAACATAAATAACAAGGAAGTTTTTCATGGGTACATAAACAAGATAAATGGGGCATGGGGTCTTATTCTAAAACCAGATTTTAAAAGACTCATTTTGCATTATAATGATAAATACAATACGGAACTTTTATTGCAGTTAGAAAGACAAAATGAGATGATAAAAATGGCTGATGAATATAATGCTCAAAGATTGTTTAGTGAACTTGACGATCTATCTGTATCTGAAAGCATATCTTCTCTTACAAAATCATTTAAGTCTAGTGGTATATCTAAAAAGCGCCCTTCTAAACGACGCAACTAATCAAATAGCAAATCTTCGTCTGAATCAGGTTCTGTTTCTCCAAATCTTCCCGGTCCTGAATTTACAGATGGTTTACCTTGAAATTCTGAAAATATAGGACGCGAAACCATAACTGGTTTATCTTCGGGAGGACAATTTGGACGTTTTACATATCTTACATTTGTTACTCCCAAAGAATTAATATACTTTTCTGGTTTATAGTCTCTTACGTATTGTTCTCCAAATTGGATTCTCATGCGTTCTTCTATTTCTGGAATTGTCATATCAGAAACTTTTTTACTCTTAGGAGTAATCGAAGCCGCTTTTGGAACCATTAACATGTCTTCATTAAAGTCCTGAGAACCAATTATATCAAAACTTCCTTGCGAATCCGGGAGTATTTGTCCGGCCTCTTTTAACCAATCTGGCTCTTCATCATCTAGATTACCAAAGTAAGTATAACCTTCGAGTCTTATTGGGTCGTAGATTTTACTTATTCTTAATTTTATATCTTGAGAAACGTTTTTAAGAGCCTCGTTTAATTCTTCTTGCATATTAGTAGTTGGTGTATACAAACCAGCCTCGAGCGAAGACTGTATTGTAGTCGTTATCTTCTTAAATTTGCTATTTAGTAATTTCTTATTAGTCGAGTCTTTTGTAAACGATAGTTTACCATCTGCAACCACGGTAGTTAAATGTAAAACTAAATCCCCTTCAGACCCATAAACAAAAACCGGGTACATTGTTAATCCTCGCGAATATAAATTTTGATATTTTATATTCATTACCTGCGAAGATTCTTGTTGAATTTTAAGAGCTTTTAACATTGCTTCTGTTATCTGAACTTCTTCTGAAACTGCAGTAACAGGCGTGGGTTCCGGAGTAATCTCAATTGGCGCAACTGTAATCGGTAGAGGAGATACCAATCCGCTTGATGGATAATTAGCTGCGACTTCTACAACTTCGACAGGTGCTCCTAAGAAAGTGTCCATATTTTCTTCCTTTAAAAACTCAAAAATCTCACGATCTTCTTCTGTACAGAACTCTTTAAATTCAGCAATCGGTACATTCTTTTTAACCCATCCTACTTCTCCTACGTTTGCACCCGGTGTAACAGCTGTATCATCATCTTCTATCTCCTTGAATTCGTAATATTCAACTCCATCCTTTGAAACATACTTTATTAAGTATCCGGTTCCGTTACATTTTTTGCGATATTTATCTAAGAAAATTTTACCAACATCTCTCTTTGGTTTATCTGATACTAAAAGAGGATCAGAAGAAGAACCTTCGCCCGGCTGCAATTGCTTACTACCGCCTGGTAAAGTTACGGTTTCAATTGGATCAGTTCTGGCGGCGGCTATTGGCTCCTTGCCTTTTATAACAGACGTGTCAGGAATACCAGACTGGTCTAAACAACTTCTTATCTGATCTTCTGATAGGTTACTTAACATCCAGTTAACAATTTCCTCAGTTGTTTTATCTTCAAAAAATTTTAAAGTTTCTGCACTCATTTTATAATATCATTACATTTTATTTTTATAAATTAATTGCCTTTATCGGAGACAGTTTTTAAAGTCTGATTTATAGACTCAGGGTTATTTACTGCAATTTCAAGTAGTTCTTCTAGATAAGACTCTGGATAAACATTATATCTATAAATTAAATCTAATACCTTTGTGTTTATCTTCTGCTTTTGAGATTCTTTATTGAATTGTTGAGCTATTTCTCTTTTAACTGAGCTGGATACCAAATTTTGTACTGATAATTCTTTTATACACTTTATTAGTTTCATTCTTTTAACGGGGTCTTCCCTGAATTTAATTTTTGCTCTACCAGTTTCATTGAAATAATTTTTACGTAATTGAGGCAATAATATATAATTTTGATACAATTTAGTTATGTATTCTCTTATCTCATCCGAGATTTCCAAGTTTTTCAATGTATCGGGAGATTTCCATGGTTGTATATTTTCTTTAACATTAAGATCTATATTTACTATTGGTTCTGTTAATATCTCTGGATCTGGATATGGGACTAATTTACCAGTCTCGTCTTGTGTAGACTCCGTGAATTTTACTGGGAAATCTTTATTTGGAAAGCTAAAATCTCTATTGTAAACTTGGGTGAAAGTTACACTTTCTGGAATACCTTCACGGATATACATTCTTCCGTTAGAGGGGTTTTTATAGAATATTTGATACAAACCAGCCCCGGATGGTATTACGTGTTCTTCAAGACGAATTATATTTCCATTTTTATTAATTTCTGAGTCTATCGCACAACTTTTCAAAACTAATTCTAATTCATTATTTATAGAATATTTCTTTAGCGAAGACATAAGCATTTTTTGGTCTATTCCGTATGTAGATAATCCTTGCCAATCCGGATTTCCAATTTCTCCTAGAACTGCCGCGACATCTTCGTCACGGGTTCCTGGTGTAGTGGGTAATACACTATAGTGTCTGTAAATGTCAACATACTGATCATTTACTGGTAAACTCGAATGACTGCAATAGCGCGATGCGCGCGCCAAGATTTGTTCTATTCTAGACTCGTTCCACCATGGTTCTGTAATATGTACTTGTTTTACGTTTTTAAAAGAAACGCCTTCCATAACAGATCTGGTTCCTAGAATTACCTTTAGTTGGCTACCATCTGAATTGGTATTAGAGTTAAATGTATTTCTTGCTTTCTTTATAAGAGTTCCATCGCGGTCTTTAGTTTTTGTTTCTGAACTCCAAATAAAGTATCTACCGTTTCCTCGATCTTCTCTATCAAATTTAGTAAGCCCGCATGCCTCTAATATAATGGCAAGAGGTTCTACTCCATACGTCAGCCAATTTGAAAATATAAAAACAGGGCCAGGACTGTTAAGGGTTAACTCAATTATAGATGCAAATTTAGTAGAAAATAGTTTTACATAGTTAATGACCTCTGTTGGTGTTTTAAATTTCATTCCAAATAAATTTGACTTAAATAACTGTAGGGCTTGTTTTTTCTCGGCTAATGTTTTGTTTACTATCTCTCCTATTTTTGGAAGAAATATATTTGAGTATTGCTGTGTAGTAACATACATCCCAGAAACTTTATCCTCTGATTCAGATTCATAGTTACCTAAAAGCACGTTTTCATATGTACCAAGACCGTCTCCTTTCTTTCCAAAGTTTTTATCTTTAGAAACATCTGACTTAAGAGCACCGATATACTCTTGTTTGTGTTGCGCTGAAAATGTATGCTCCATTGTTATTAATCTTTTATACGGGTATGCATTTGGATTACCCCCTTTGAAATATGATACATATCCAGAACAAATGTAACGAATAAGATCTTTATTAATTATACAAGAATCTTCTGATATCCATGTTTTATTACCTGTATTTTGTACACAGTCGTCTCCATTGTATTGACCAATGAAGAACTTATAAAAGTCTGATTTATTTATAGGGAATGGTACTCTTGGTCTAAGTAAGTTTATTGTAAGAGCGAGCTCATAAGGGTTGTCATAAATAGGAGTAGCAGACATAACCGCTATTTTTAACTTTGGGTGGAAATAATACTTTATTGCATTGTATAACTTTTTATAGAATATACCACCTTCGCTTACAAGTCTTTGAATTTCGTCAATTATTAGAAGACCATTTTCATGAAATAACGCTGTATCTTCTAAAAGCCTAGAACCCTTTATTAACTGCCCATCTTTCCCTGTTTTATAAATAGATTCTATGAATGTCTGATGTGTGACTATCTCAAATGTTCTGATTATTTTACCGCGAAGATCCTTTTGATAGTTATCAAGAGATCGTTTAAGTACTTTTAGTTTATTTTCTTGATCTCTAAATAGTTTTGCAGTAACCGGTGTGTTGTCGCCGGCATCAATTCTTTCTTGGATAATGTATAAATTCCCTTGTTCTGTTTCATATTGTCTTAATTTAGCAATAAGTATAGAATTTTTAGCCTGGGATACATAAAAGTCTCTTTCTAATTTACCTCCGTTTTTAATAAGACAAAAAGATGGACATGAAAAGAATTTACCATTTCTAATTTCCCCCGCTATCTCTTCGTAGTATTGGTCTACAAGAGGAGCCGGGACAACAAATAGAAGTCTTTGGTTGCTTTCATTTTTTAGAGCTTCTCCGACTACTATAGATGTACAGGATTTACCGGAGCCTAGGCCATGAAATATAAGCATATTATTAAAATTGGAACTTGGACCCATAACCTGTCCCATAAATTTTTGCTGTGGCGCAAGAGACATTTCTGTGGCTTTACATATCTCATTATTCGACAATTCTATGTAATTGTCTTTGAACTCGAAAGGCGAATTTTCTGGAAAAGCTTCTCCTGAGTATTCGCGCGATATAAATTCTAAAAGATCTTTATTATTGAAGGTTTCTACATCATTTAAATTTTGAAATATCTTGTTATCGCAATTGATAGCATACTTTTCGGAGTCTTGCAGATTTTCATAATAATATTGCAAACAAGCCATTTGTTATATTATAATGAATATACATTTATTTTTTAAAAATTTACCTATGTTTAGATTCTTTCATCGGAAATCTAATTTGTAATGTAGTTTCATTAGATTTCGCCATATCGAATCTTAATTTAATATTTTACATTCTTTTATAAGAGCCTCAGCCGAAAAGAAACTCTTCTTCTTTCTTTGGTCATCCAAATTTCATTTTTGTTTTACCTAGTTCATTCATTAAACGAGTATAAGTTTTATATACGTAGCCTTTTCTTTTAGATTTATACATAAGTTTAATACCAATTTTCTTTGATCGAATTTGTAAATTCTTGAACATCATCGCTTTCCTTTCCATTTCTTTGCGTGTAAGAGGTAGTCTTTTTCCTTTAGAGTTTAATTTCGATATATTAATACCGACACTTTTTAATTTAGTCTTAAGTTCTTTATCAGAAATATCCTTTAGTTTATTAGATTTTTTACCAAAAAAAGTTGCATGTCTTTTTCTTGATAATCCAATTATCTGCTGTGCTGCCCCAATATCTTCTATATTAGCACCTGTTGATGATATATTTTGAAGTTGTTCTTGTGAAAATGCAAAGATAGACAAAGGACTAATAGCATTTCCAGTGTCTTCTAATAGTGTCCCCATATTAAACAAGCTACTTATTAAAGCTGATAAATAGTCAAATGTAATATAAAAGTTAGTAAGATCGGGGTATTTTTGAGATTCTATTTTATAACTTAAAGCCTGACCTAGATCTCCTATTGTTTTAAACAAATATATATTATCATTTGGAGTGAAATTTTCAGTTAAATATGATACTGAATTTTGAGTACCAGATCCTATCTTTTTTGAATTAATCTTAGTTATTCCACTTGGCTTAGGAATATCTCCTCTTTGTTGAGTTTGGCTAAAAAACCTGTTAACGTATAGTGTTATGTATTTATCGTTGATTGATTTGTTGATATAATATGTAAAATCTATAAACGGAATATCCTTTGCAGTAACTCGTACCTTATAATTATTATTCTGGAAAGCATTTAATTGTCCAAGAAGAGCCGGGGTTTTGTTAGCTTTTGTTACCATGTTTATTATAAAATTAGTCACTCCAGAAGTTCCTGCTGGATCATAGTCGGTCGCCGGACTTTGTAATACTGCTATTTGTACATCTGGCCTACTAACAACATTGCAAATATTAGTAAATATAGATGAATATCCTGCATTATTTTTAGTAGCATCTACTCCCAACATAACTCCCCTTGTTATTGTTTTCCCTTGTGATAAAATACTAACTAAATATTTACTAAATGATGAGCAATTAAATTCGGTTACATAATTGTACAAGTTCGCAGAGGTTATTCCAATGGATGATTCAATATTTATACCTCCTTTCAATATATTATCTCTTATCCCATGTGTTGATTTCAAACTAGTTCTGATTTTTGGATCACTTGCTACACTATTATATAAAGTATTGAACCTGTCGGCACTATTAGGTTCTAAACTTATAAATGAATCGTATATAAATTTCATATCATCTCTATAAAATTTCATTATAGAATCTATTATATCGTCTTTGGTGAATTTTTTATCATTAATCCATTTATTTCTGTTATTCGATTCACAGAAGTCGTGACACTGATCGAGCATAACAAGAGTTCTAAAATAACCTAGAGACATCAGATAACTTCCATTTAATCTTTTAAAAATGATAGAATCTTCTATTTTAACAGTGCCTCCACCGCCTACTTGCATTTAATAAATAGTAGATATTTTAATTAATTTCATAATTTCAATTAACAAAGGTGGTCTATTTAATTAGTGAAAGTCCACTCGTAGTAGTACCTGATCTGACCAGGTCTTTTGAGTTCGTCATACTTAAAAAACACAAAAGATTCATCACACAATCGGCGAATACTGTTTTCAAATGGTATCAACATAGTTCCTTCACTTATGAATTTAGGATTTTCAACTATAAGCTTAGCATTTAGAACTCTTCTTTTGGCATCAAGTACAAATAACGCCATATATTTAGGTTCGAATAGACCACATTCAGATTCTTCTGGATAGAATCCAAAATAAAAGTATTCCTCTGATGTATAAATATTTGAAGCCTGTTTCATTCTGAGACATTCTGTACAATAATGCTCATCGTATAACTCAGTGTCGTTTCTCCCCATATGTAAAAGCCAGTTTTGAGCCCATGCATTTCCATTTAGATGTGTCAAAAGTTTTAGTTCACCTCCCGAAGGAGGTGTTAAAGATTCTACAAAATCTGTAGTATGACTATCACTGCTTACAATATTTCTTTTATAGAATGGATACGGCGAGGATGGTTTATAGAATGGATAAATACAGGGACTCGCAATAAAAGACAACAGTGACAGACACAAAGAAAACATTCTTATATTATAATGGTATTTTTTATTTAAGTAGATTCCAATATTGAAACCACTTTATTAATAGTTGGAATACACACATTTACAGTTTGTGACACTTTAGCCTTTGATGGCTGTTTTAGATTTAGTTTGCACTTAATTACGTAAAATAAGATTCCAGCCGTTATCGACTTCGGAGTCACAGAATCTAACTGATCTAAACTCTTTGTGTATATCTCATTGCATATATGAATAGTATTAAAAGGTAATCCTAGTTCATTACAAAATTTAACAAATGTATCGTTTTCTTTGATGTCTATTTTTTGTTTACCTAAATGTCCATAAATTTTATTATTTTCCATTATCTCTAGGTAGATTTTTTCGCCTTTTAGAAATCCTTTTTGGTTTCCTTCGGTGTTGTCTATAAGTTTCTGACGATCAATTGGAAGATTGTTATAAATACAAGAATAATATAAACATGCAGAGATAAGACCATTTCTTACAGATGCTCTAGTAAGTTTTCCAGATTCCATGCATATGTGCCACATATCTTTGGCAGTAGATAATGCGATCGTGTGAATACCTATTAAAGATATATAACGGCTGAATTTCTCTGATGTTTTCCAGAATGTTTTTTGCTTATGGCTAAACGTTTGCTGTAGATGTATTTTCATTATAAAACTATTTTTATGAAAACCCGGGATACTTCCCCCGGTTTCGTATGGATTATCTGATACATAAAGATCTGCTCTTTGAGAATTAGCACTAAATGTTCCATCTTCTGATTTATAATTATTCCATTCACATGATTCACAAATCCTACTATTTACAACTAAACCACAATCTATACAAATTTCAATGCCCTCTTTTTGATCATGCATGATATTTGAATGATTACACATGCTATTTAAATGATTACACTCTTTTGAACTGTTATTTTTAGTATTTTCTTTTTCTAACATATCCGAAACCTGATCCCAAATGTCTTCTGGTAGAATTTCTATCATCACTAAAAGTGTATTCACAATTACATAATTTATGAAATATCTTAATAATAATATAAAAACGTAATATTTGCGCGCAATATTTAAGTTTTTAAATTATAATTACTATATAATAATGGAAGAAATAATTATATTAGAAAGAGAAGGTTATAATATAACTTTGAATCCGGAGAAAGAAATGTTCACTGTTAATTTAATAGCAGACGTAGTATACGATGGAGACGGATTTGAAGAATTTTTAACATATTTCAAAAATACTTGGGCATACATTAAAGACAATTCTTTGACTTATTATTTATTTATAAATCTTGGCTTGTGTAAAAAAGAAAATGAATTACCTCTTCCTGCTTACATTAAACTAATAAAAGTGATAACAGATCTTAATGATGTAATAATCAAACATTGTCATTGCATTAGTATATTGACAGAGGGGTCAACAAAATGGGAAAACGCTTACAAATTAATAAATAAGTTATGGAATCCTCCGGAACAGAGACCTCTAAAATTTACACAGTCTAAGGAAGAAGTAGATATGTTCTTCAGGACAAATAAGCTTGTAAAGTAAATTTGCGAAAAAATACGAATATTAAGTATATAATGTAATATATAATTAAACATGAAGATCATTACGTGGAACGTCAACGGTATTCGCTCTCGTATTTTTAATGATCAAATTAGTTCTAAACTTAAGAAGAATGAACCAATTTGTCCACAAGATAACAGTCCTATAAAAAAGCTTATAGATGATTACTCTCCGGATGTCATATGTATACAAGAAACTAGATGTGGTTTAGAAAATGCTAAAAGGATATCTATTCCCGGTTATAAATCTTTCTTTAATGAATCTAAAATGGATGGGGCGAGGGCTGCAGACCGGTATTCTGGGACGGCTATTTTTTACAAGGAAAACATGAACGTTCTTGAAATTTCTACAACCTTCCCGGGTTATGAAGATCCAGAAGGCAGAGTTATAACAATTACATTTGAAACTTTTACATGTGTTGCAGTTTATGCCCCAAACAGTGGTACAAATTTTGACAATAAGATTTATTTTATGGAAGCTATGATTGACTATTTAAATAATATTAACGGACCAACTGTATTTTGCGGAGATCTAAATGTTGCCGTTTCAACACATTTTGATAAATCGTCTGTAGCCGAAGGTCCTGGATATTACAGACACGAACTTGAATTTTATACAGATTTACAGGCTATTGGATATACAGATGCTATCAAAGATGACGACATTATTTATACATGGTGGGATCCACGGGCTCGCAAAGAAAACGGAATTGCTTCCACTAGAAACAGAAACAAGGGTTGGCGACTTGATTATTTCTTTACTAAGAACTTTAATTTTAATCAAATTGCCAGTAAATGTTTAAAACATATTGGTGAAAATAACGAAAGTTTGCCATTAGCCAGTGACCACGCCCCTGTACTATTAGAAATTAAAAATAACTCTCAGCCTTAATTACCGAAAACCATCTGTACACCCTTTCTAACAGGGTTCCTGCGTACAAGAGCAGACGCGCCCGACTTTACTACGCCGCCGTAGTTATCATAAAGCTTTATTAGTACATAAATGGTAAATACTATAGCTACTACTAGATTCATCCACCATAGAGAGGATGCAAGTCTACCTTGACCGCAATTCTTCGTGCGACAGCACCCCTTACCATCCTTTGCAAGAGCTAGTTCATTTAGAACCGAAAAAGTCATCCACGCGGATATAGCGACAATCAATGCCATAAAAAAATTCATCTTATTTTAGTTTATCCAAATATTTTATTTTAAAATAAAATGAATTTTTTTGTCTCCTAGGAGACTATAATATTTAGTTTATTTAGTTGATGTCATCCATCCAAAAGTCTCTCAGTTTATAACTAGATATCTTTGTATACGCTTCTTGTGTATCTTTTTGTTTCTTCATCAGTTTTTCTATCGTGTCTTCGCTAAATGTATGTATTTTCATATCTGTTAAATATGTATAGCTATTTTCTAGTTTGATGTACTTTTTATCTTCTAATTGTTTATTTATGTAGTTAAGTTTTTGACGAAATACTTTGATGTTTTCATCTATTACATCATTTACAAAGTTGATTTTTGCCGTTATGATATCCAATTCTGTTTTTAGTTTATTTACTAAGTTATCCTTTCGCTTAATGTAGTATTCATTCCTGATTCTCCAGAAATGATATATTATTTCTTCTGGGCTTTCCATTTTAACTATTTCATTTTTTTCATTGAATACGTACATATTCTTAGCAGATATGTGACTTACCAATTTAAGCTTCTTTTCTATTTCGCGATTATCTTTCCATTCATAAACGGTCTCTAATGGCATTTTAATTTCAAAATGAACATTTGTCTCAGTAGACATATTTTTATAACCATAGATTGTATTTTCAGTTTCTAGTTTATCTAGAAACGTTTTGTAGTCCTCAGTCCAAGTTCCAACTGGAAGTTCTGTAACCGTGATTACATTTGCCTTTATTGTGTAAATACCATGGGCTGTCCATTTATTTTCTTCCGCCTTTTTGATACTTCCTGTAAAACCTTTATACCACGGTGTTAACTCTTCTATGTCTGAGTCTTCGTCTTCTACGAGTCTTAGTAGACGATCTTTAATGTCATCTGGATTGAAACAGGGGATATCTGTAGAGAAACCGGTTCCAATACCACAAGCGCCGTTTATTAAAATAATAGGCAATGTTGGAACATAAAACTTGGGTTCGATAGATTGGCCGTCGTCATCTAGGTAATCTAGCAAATCTAGGTCGTCGTCATTGAATAGTTTTTTGAAGTTCTTTGACAAGTGAGTGAAGATGTACCTCGGGCTTGAAGAATCTTTGCCACCAAGAAGCCTTGTTCCAAACTGTCCAGCCGGTTCAAGAAGATTCATATTATTAGAACCAGTGAATGTCTGTGCGAGATTTATAGTAGTGTCCTGGAGACTTGTTTCTCCGTGGTGATAACTTGAAACCTCGGACACATAACCTGCTAATTGAGACACTTTAATTTCTGAATATAGTTTTCTTTTGATACACGCAAAGATAATCTTTCTTTGCGAAGGCTTTAGTCCGTCTACTAGACTTGGAATAGATCTTACATTGTCTGCTATAGAAAAGAGGACAAGTTCTTTATTAATTAGATCTTTGATACTCACCTTTTTAATGTTATAGTCAAGCGTTTCAGGACTCTTGATGTTATTAAGTATCCATTTCTTTCTGGCATCTGCTTCTGTTTTTGTGAATGCTAGATTAAGATAATCTTCGTCTTCTTTTGTTTCATTTTTATAATTTAAAGTTTTCATTTGTTTAAAGTATTCCTTTGCTTCAGATGAAGTGCTGGTACCAAGACCCTTATAATACTTCACCTTAAAGCCTGAAATATCGTTTTCGCTTTTATATTTTTTATAATCATCCACATTATAAAAGGGAATCATCTGTAATTTCTTGGATATTTTGATTACGGGTGTAACCAAAGATGAGATAAAATCTGTTTTTAGTAGTTCTGGCCAACCATTTCCAATGAAGTTCACTATAAGACTTTTAATGTGAAATCCATCAGTGTCTGCGTCTGTCATAACCATAATTTTACCATATCTTAGTTCAGAAACCGAAGAATATTTCTTGCCGCTCTGAAGACCAAGGATTTGTTTTATGTTATTAATTTCTTCATTCTTAGACAATTGTGAGTAAGTAGCTGTTCGTGTATTTAGAAGCTTACCACGAAGTGGGAAGACTCCGTAGGTGTCACGGCCAACTACAGAAAGACCGGAAATAGCAGTAGCTTTTGCAGAATCTCCTTCTGTAAAAATAATCGTACACAACTTTGAATCTTTTGTTCCCGCCTTATTTGCGTCGTCCAACTTTGGAATGATGACCCTGTTTGTTTTCTTACCGTCTGTTTTCTGCAAAGATTTCTTTTCCTTCGCATTGGCAATAGCAAGAATATTTTCTACGATTCCCATCTTAGAAATTGTTGTAATAAAATCATCAGATGGAGTAAATCTACTACCAAAATCAGAAATCTTGGTAATATTCTTTTCTTTTGTTTGAGACGAATAACTTGGATTTTCAATGAGACAATTGATGAATACAAAAAGATTGTCTTTAATGTATTGTTGCTTAATTGTTACAGATTTGTGTTTTTCTTGAATGATTTCTGTTACTTTCTTAATTATTGGATTAATCACGTGATCGACGTGAGATCCGCCATCAGAAGTGCTGATCCCGTTTACAAATGATATGCATTGAAACCCGGAATCTGACGGCGCTATACCAACTTGCCACCGAGAAGTCTCTTGTACAACCCGTGGACAATTTTTCTTAGGTCCAATGTAAGCTGAAATGTATTCTGAGAAATCTTTGATCGTTAGTTTTTTATCATTAAGGTATACGCCGACATCCTTGTTTGTAATAGCGCAAATATCGAATACGCGCTTAGTTAGTATAGCAAGAGTATCGTCAGTAATACCTGTTGTGCCAAACTTTTGAAAGTCTGGTTTAAATGTAATCTTAGTGTATTCGCTTTTGCAAGTAGAAATTTTTGTCTTATTAATCTTACTTAAATTTTTCTCAAACGTTTGGGTGTACTTTCTGCCATCTTTTGCTGTTTCAATAGTGAAGTATTCAGAAAAGATAGCCGTTAACTTTGCACCCAAACCGTTGAGACCACCTGTTGTTCTTTTTTGCGAGTCATCGTAATTACTTGATGTAAGAAGATTGGCGAAAATTAATTCTGGAATATAAACTTTATACTCTGGGTGAATCTCAATAGGAATTCCAGAATCATTGAAAACAGAAATTTCATCATTTTCTATCTTAATCTTGATGCATTTAACAGACTTGTTCCGTTGGACTTCGTCTACTGCATTTACCAAGATCTCATCGAAGATTTTAAAAATCCCTGGATTCCACCTACAAGATTTGAGTTCAGCTTTATTATCAGTTATTATCCAGCAATCACTGGTTGTACATTTTGTATCACCGACGTACATACCAGGTCTTGCAAGAACATGTTCTATTTGCGAATACTTTTTGTAGTTCTCCGCCATGATAACTGATTATAAAATGAACTAAATTTTTAAACCAATTATTTTTTTGCAAAATTTAATATTAAAATTACTCAGAATCTTCTTTTAGTTTTTTAATCATTTGTAGAATTTGTTCCAAGGTTCTAACTCCTTGAAATCTTTTAGTACTATTTTTATATTTAATTATTGTATCAGGTAGTGTGTAAATCTTATTATCTATAAAAAATGATTCAAAATCTTCATTTTCTGCAGAAATATGGTAAAGCATACTATCTGGGACATTATTTAGAACTTTATCCAGTTCTACACAAGGGATACACCAATCTGCTCCAAATTTAAAAAATAATACCTGTTCACCAAAATTAATACTGTTAATAGAATTATAACTAGAAAGATCCTTGATTGTAACCCCCATTTTAATTTAAATAAATTATTTTTTTAAGTTTGTAATTGTTATTTTAAATTATATTTAATTATAATAAATGACTGTATTAGATTTTTACACATTAGATCTTACAACATTGGTTATAATTTTACTAATTACATTAGCTGTTTTTATGCTACTAAATTATATTGACGAAGAAAGGGACGATAATTTCATGTTTAACATAACAGCATCAATAGTTTCTGGTATAATTGTAAGTGTGTTATATTCTTATATAACTATAGAACCAGATGAAATATTAACAACAAATTATTGGGACTAATTCGTTTTTTAAAATAAATATACAGTATTATAATATGTCAATATCTTTGTCAAAATTCAACCCAAAAAAAATTGAAGAAAGGCGACTATCTGGTTCCGGTCCTGCTACATGTGTGTTTATTGGGAAAAGAGGAACTGGCAAAAGTACATTAGTTGCAGATATACTGTATTATCTAAGAAAAATTAACGCCGGCGTGGCTATATCAGCTACTGAAGACGGCAATGCTTATTATTCAAGTTTTATACCAGATATATTAATACACTCTGAATATAAACCTGAAATTATTCAACAGGTTATAACTCGGCAAAAAAAAGTAATTAATGGAAATAAAAAGAATACAGACGGAGATGTTTTTGTACTCTTAGATGATTGTATGTATGATAAAAGAATGATAAGGGACACTAATATACGCGGAATTTTTATGAACGGTAGACATTGGCGTATAACATTCATGTTGACAATGCAATATTGTATGGATTTGCCTCCAGATTTAAGAGCAAATATAGACTATGTTTTTATACTTAGAGAAAATATAATTCAAAATCAAGAGAAAATTTATAAGAATTTCTTTGGTATTTTCCCACATTTAAGTGTTTTTCAAGATGTGCTAAACAGTTGCACAGAAGGTTACGACTGTTTAGTTCTCGATAATACATCAAAAAGCAATAACATACAAGACTGTGTATTCTGGTATAGAGCAAAACCAAATAGAAATTTTAGAATAGGATCAAAAGAGCTTTGGAAATATTGTACAAAGAATTATGATGCTAAAAAAGCTAAAGAGATACCGGAATTTGACGCTAAAAAATTGAAAAAGAAAAACGCTCCTAGTGTAGCCGTTAAGAAATTAAAGTAATTTATGGAACGTTGTCTTTGAATAGACCCTTGATTTCATCATTGGGATACTTATAATAAAGATCTGGCTGATCTTCATATCCATCTTTAACTAATGTATACTTTCCAGTGTTTGTACATAGATTGTATACATTAAAATTGTCTTTAAGATCAAACAATTCAGTTCTCGTTGAAAAATTAACAGATATACTACCTTCCACCCCGCTAATAATCCTATGGAAAATACCAGCTGGCCATACTACCATCGCCGGACCATCAAAATACAGCTTGTCATTTTTATAAACCTTGTCCGGTGTAACAATAAAAGAAGCTTTTGTTAGAGTTTTTGGATCAAAGATATCAATGTATCTAGTTCCTTGAAGAACAAGAAGATTATCATCTTGTCCCGGATGCATATACCAGGGTCTTTTAACTGGTGGTGTACAATCTTCAATGGGACCCGGAGAAATAGAATTTGGACCGTGAATAACTCGATCAATACCACTAATTCTAGGAATATCAGATGGAACCATTTCGTCGAATTTTACACCCCTTGTTCTTCGTAAAATTCTAAGAGGGATAATACGGTACATTTTTATTAAATTATGATTGTATTTTTTTAAATTAAATTATTTAAACATAAAATATATACATCTTTACGAGTATATTTTATGGACAAAATCAATGAATTGAAATCAATTCCCATGCATGAACAACGTTCTGATGCGTGGTTCAAGCAAAGAGAAAACAAATTGACATCAAGTGACGCAGGAACAGTTCTAGGCTTGAATCCGTACCAAAAACCACACGAAGTTCTTTTTAAGAAATGCGGTTTTGATCCAAAGCCTTTTGTTGGAAATATAGCGACAAGACATGGTCAAAAATATGAAGATGAAGCTATAGATAAATATTGTGAACTAACAGGTCAAAAGAGTTACGAATTTGGTCTTATTGCTCATGAGGATGTCCATAAATCCGATGAATATCCATGGCTTGCTGGTTCGCCAGACGGTATTTCTATTAGTGTAACAGATCCTAATGCAAAGCCTATTCTATTGGAAGTTAAGTGTCCTTACAAGAGAAAGATTATCCCAGGAAAGATTCCAGCGTATTATTATCCCCAAGTTCAGTTGAATATGTTCATTTGCGGACTTGAAGTTTCTGATTTTATTGAATATCTTCCTCCAAAAACTATGAGTATTGTAAGAACTTACATTAATCATAAGTGGTTGAATAAAAATATACCTGTATTGCAAAAATTTTGGCAAGAAGTAGAATACTACAGAAATAACGACATTAAATTACATCCAAAATTTCCAAAACAAAAAAGGACTCTCGACTTAACAACCGACGAACCAGAAGAAAATGTTCTACTAGAGTATGCATTTAGGGAATAGAGATACGTTGATATTTTACAAAAAAAGATATTACTTAAAAGAATAGAATATACTATATTAATAAAATGGGTATTCGCGGACTAAATATCGTTATTAAAAAGTGGGCACCCGATGCCATTCAAACTTGTGACATCTCGAAGTATAGAAACTCAAAAGTTGCGATAGATTGCAGTATTCTTCTTTATAAATTTAAATATGCATCGAGGGTCGAAAATTCTCATCTTATAGGAATTGCAAATAGAATTAAGTTTTATCTTATGAATGGTATACTACCTGTTTTTGTATTTGACGGAACTCCCCCTGATGCAAAAAGAGTAACTCTTGTTAAACGTCAAGCTACAAAAGAAAAAATGTATGTTAGGCTAGAAGAACTTCGTGCAAAAGAACCAGAAACAGAAGAAGAAAATAAAGCTATTAATGAAGAGATAGAAAAACTACTTTCTCAAATAATTGTAATTAAAAAATCGCATATTGAAGAAAGCAAAGAACTTCTTGAAAAATCTGGAATTCCTTATTGTACGGCTCCTGAGGATGCTGAAAAATACTGCGCGTTCTTACAGAAAAACGGTCTTGTAGATTATACTGTAACAGATGATACAGATGCTAGTACATTTGGTTGTCCTATAATTCTAAAAACATCTATTAATAAGAAAATAACAGAAATAAATACAAATGTAATCTTGCAGCGCTTTGAAATGACACACAGTTCATTTGTAGATTTTTGCATTCTTTCTGGTTGTGACTATACCGAACCCATATCACAGATAGGTCCTATCACGGCATTTAATTTAATTAAAAAATACGGCACAATTGAAGAAATTCTTAAAGTTTTGAACAAAGAGACGCCAAATTTTAATTACATTGTTTCTAGAAAAATTTTCAAAGAATTTGATTACCAGGTCCCTAATAAATTTGAAAAAATTAATGTAGATAAAAACACACTAATGGCTTTTCTGAATTTGCACAATTTCAAAGAAAATGTTATTTCCAAATTTATTAAAATTTTATTTTAATTTTTAATTTAATTTAATTTTTTTTTCTAAACTATATATTAAAATTAATATGGGTATTTTAGAAGTTTTCTTCGGTAAGAAGCGCCGCGCCCGCAAGGCGGCGAAGAAGTCGCCTGGTCGCAAGCCCAAGCGTGCTCACTACGTTAAGTCGCTACCAAAGTCGCGCGCGTTCGTAACTGTCCGCGGCCGCAAGCGCAAGCTCCACCGCGGTGCCAACGGTGGTCTTTACTACCGCACCAAATCTGGTCGCCACTACATCGATGCGAAGATTCTCAAGCGTCGTGGCCACGTTCTCTCGCCAAAGAAGCGTCGCGTCCGCCGCGCCGTCAAGAAGCTACGTCTTCGCAAGCGTAAGCTCCTCCAGACCAAGACTGCCATTGCAGCCCGTAAGGCCTACCGCCTCCGCAAGGCCCGCAAGGTCCGCAAGGTCCGCAAGGTCCGCAAGACCCGCTTCGGTATGTGGTAAATAAGTGATTAATAACAAGCTGTAATTAAAATAATAAAGCAATTAGAATTATTTTATTATTTTAATTTAATCCCTTTTGGTGATCAAGAACCAAAAAGTACGACTCTTCAAGAGTCTAAAAAAGTTTATTTTAAAGGTTTACACTATTCTAATTGAAATCTAGATCTCTTAGCTTAAGATCTTCATGCTTAATAGCAAGTATTTTTTCTATAGATCTAACTGTACTTGGAATTGTTTTAAAGTCATTGACTCCGATTATTTCAATTACATCACTGATATTAATGTCTACGATACAATTGTCTTTGTAATCTTCCAGTGATTTGATTGAATTTATGTATTTTTGTCCTTCTGGATCTGAATAATGAATTTTTGCAAACAGGGTTTCGTTTTTAAATATAGTGCTGTATAATTCGAGGTCTTCGTTATTTTCTTTTACTAATAGACTGAAGGTTATCAAGTTAGAAGGTTTCCATTTAAAACATGAGTAATTCACACCTGTTATAATAGGCAAATCATTGGGAATCATAAAAATTTCATCGGTGTCTTTAAAGTCTTCTTCATAACACTTAATTGATTCTGAATAACTAGCAATATTAATCGGTATACTGCTAGATTGTATATTATGTTTGAAAGTTTGTGCTTCTGCTATGCGATCTAAATAAGTAATTCTATTAATCTTGCTCCCGCAGCAAGAAAATGTATCATAAAGACAGATTTCTCCTGGTTTATAAGAAGTATCAAAAATAGTTCCTTTATAATATTCATCTGAACAATTGATATCAACTTTATAAATTGTTAAATCTTTAAGAATTACTACAGATGTATTATTTCCATATTTATCCAAAAACATAAATAAAATAGCTCTCTTTGTGTCAACCGTGTTCTTTTTATAGAAAATGTATTTAAAATTTCTGAGTTTAAAAATATATCTTTTTTCAATATTTACAGAATTTTGAAGAGGAAAATACATGTCTCCTTTTCCTGTCCAACTGTTATTTAATAAAAATACAATCTGTTTTTTAAACTTTTCGTCTGTGATTTCGGTTTGCATTATAATAACATATCTGCGGTCTCTTTAAATAAATTTAAAGGTAACTATTATACATCAGTATTATGTCTTTTACTTCAAAAGAAGAAACTCTTGTAAATTTTTTGCTAAATTATTATAGATCTAAAATAAGTCTTTTTAAAGATATAATTTATCAGAATACTCCGTTAAGTCTAAGACTTCTTGATTGGTTAGTAACAAATTATTCTAAGAAGTATAATATAATTTATCCTCTCAGTAATTCCGGTGAAATTGTGTATTTTAATATATACCTTGATTACAAAAACCAGTTAAAAGCTTATTCAAAAAAATTTTTTGATCCATTTTGTAGACAGAAACGTCTTATAATAAATACAACCACATTTAAATGGAGAGAATATGTAGAAGAAAGCATTTCAGAAACGGAAATTATTACAACCGTTGGTCAGCTTAATTTTTTCAGATGGTTTATAGATAATAAGATACTCGATTATGCATTGGCAAATATTAAATTTATAGATGCAGACATGATAAATACAATGGCTTGTAAAAAGAAAGGTAAACGGTCCGTGCTATCTCCAAGCGCTGTAAAAGGTATATATACTAATAAATGTAGTGTTACAATTAAATTTAAACCCTAATAATTTAGAGAAATAATTTATTTATAATTATAAAATGGATCATCCATTAAATATTTGGCTAAAGTCAACTGGAAAAATGGTAACAGATTCTAACAAACAAACTATAACTCATTTTATGTTTGATGGAGGAAAACTAGATATATCAGAAGACCACGAAACATTTCAGATTATGTACAGTAAATACATAAAATATAAAAATTGTATAGTAGAAAGAAAAACTGAATTTTTTAAGTTTTTTATAGACTTTGATATACTTTCTGAAGAAATCATAAACCTAGATGATTATGTAATTCTTATACAAAACACATTGAGTAATTTGTATAAAAATAATTCTTTAGTTTGTATAGTAACCGGCGCCGATAAAAATAAGGAAATAAGTAAAAACGGAACTATGTATTTTAAACAAGGATTCCATTTGCATTGGCCAGATATCATAGTAGACAAGGCTACGTCATTGGCTATTCGTAAAAATCTTATAGTAAATTTGACGAATGTTTTTGGAAAAAATGAGAAACATTACGACTCTTGGGAAAAAATAATAGATCGTTGTGTTTATGAAAATAATGGTCTTAGACTCGTTGGTTCAGATAAATGTACTATATCAGATGGTAATAAAAATTATGAAGAAAGAATTTATGTACTGAAAGATGTATACACGGGGGACAAAAGAGATGAAGCTTTATTTGATCTATATAATAAAGATACATATCAATTGGTTAAGAATACTAGCATAAGAAGCGACTATAAAAGTATAACAGAAGCACGAGGCCTTGTAGAATACGTAGAAATAGAAGAAAATACTGAAAGTAAATGTGGAAATCTTATAACTCTTTCTAGAAATTCACAAGAGTATAAAGCTATTGAAAAATTTTTTAAACTTCATGCGGTTGGGTATCGAGTAGAGGACATCCGTGCTATTTCACAAGTAAAAGATAAATGTATGTATCTAATAAACTCAAAATCTAAGTATTGTCAAAATAAACAAGACTTTCATAGTAATAATCACATTTATTTTAAACTCAGTCCAAGCGGACTTTGTCAAAAATGTATGTCAGAAAATCATGGTATTCATGGCCCGTGTAGGGAATTTCAAAGTACTTGTGTACCAATTACAACCTCTCTTGAGAGTGCCCTGAATTGGAAAAAACCGAAAAGTAAAGAAATTAAAAAACCTCAAGATTTTAGCCTTCCTGGATTATTGGAAATACTTGAAAATAATATAACAGGAAAAGACGCCTTTATGGGACCTGGAAAAAAGAAGTAAATAATACTACCGAAAGTCCTATTAATATTGCAACTATGACTTTTCCACTTAAGTTTGTAACACCGGATTCTACCAAATACGGAAACGAATTTCCTAAAAGTTCAGTAAACTGATCCGAGCCAGTTATAAGATAGGCTATAATTACAAGTAAAATAATTCTTACATTCTTCTCCTCTGATATCTTAGCAAAGATGGAACTATTTACATCTAAATCTACAGATGGATTTTCTTTTTGTTTGCCCCTTGATAAGATACTTTCGGAACCTTTATCAATTTCTTTTGTTATTTCTTCTCGTTTATCATTGAGATCATTTAAAGAACATTCAAACTGCGCCATATTTAATAAATAAAATCATTTAATTGTAACTTTTTAAACGAAACAATAATTAGTTTTAAAAATAAAAATAAAATGTATATATAAAAGTAAATAAAATGGGCATAGATAGTGTTGCTATTAAAACTTTTAATTCATCAGGATCCCAGTCTGTATGCAGAGCCAATGAAGCAGATGAAACAAAACTAATTGAATCCGAGTTTCTTACTAAGTGTACAACTGAATACATTAATGGTTCTGGAATGAGTTTTATTTCTGGGGGTATTGACATCGCTACCCTCAAAGCTGCAAGTCCGAGCGAAGTTTTTATACTACCAAGTGATGTAGATGCTATAAGCGAAATAAATCTTCAAATGAGTTTAGGCTCGGATGCGTCAGGGGTATCTTCAACATTTCTTTTAGATATTATAAAGAAAATAGAAATTAAAGTAGGTAATTTAGTCGTTCAGACTATTCTACCTGGGGATATTTACTCTAGAAACTTAACAGAGTATGGATCAGCATTAAATATAAATACATTGCAACCTCTCAGCACTTCGACTGGAGCCGAGCGCTTGTACCCTATCGGCGAAAATATAGATTTTTCTCTTTCTATACCGTTTACTGGAAGGTCTACTGGTGTAAATAGATCTTTTTTACAAGCGGGTGCCATAACAAACAGTTTAACAATGAAAGTCTATTACAACTCACTTAGCGGTGCGACAACGCAACACCTGGCGGCGGGATACCCAGCTAGTATAACAACGGGTGTATGCGTTGTTAGTCATGCTATGACTTCTACTGAAAAAAATTTTATAACCAAGAATATAGTAAACAGACCAGTTAATACTTCTCAGTCTATTGTAGCGGCTATAGAATCGGCGCCGTCGGCGCCTTTCACAATCGATTTGAGCTCTATTAATATAAACGTATCTCATATACTATTAACTTTAAATAATAACTTATTTAAGTCTTCGGGAATTTCAGTAAATAAGCCGAGCGGCGCTGCCGGTACTACATGGTCTCCCAAAGTGAGTGGCGTCATGGCAAACACTGATTTAGGCGTTGCAATTGGGTGGTTGAAGTCTGCTGAATTAGTATTAGGAAATGACAGAACTGGAGCTATTCCAGGATCTTGTCTTGCGACTAATAAACTAGAACTTTTTGAGTTGACAAGTGTCGCGTCTAAAAATATTTACGTGCTAAAGTTAGCCGGTTCCGCTTTTAGTACTGCCGGAATTCCATTTTCACGTCTAAATAACAAAAAGTTAATACTTGATTTTGCAACGGGGTTCACCGTTGCTCCTTATACAGAGGGCGGAGATAAAGGTATTACAAATGTAAACATAACTTGCTGCGGAACTCAGGTTCAGAGTACAGTGGGTGGTACTATTTCATTTTCTGCATAAATAATTAATTAAATTAAATAAATTATTAGAATTAAATAATTTTAACTACGTATTAAATTTAAAATTATTTTCTTTTATAAATTGTAAATACAAATGTCTGGAGCTGTAGCTGCTCATGCTGC
>Ga0181388_1000156_pt1 | contig 21956 bp, 29 predicted proteins | sample 11SPOviralmetaG_FD_130120 | JGI IMG/M metagenome (GOLD analysis project Ga0181388, IMG submission 130120) | Marine viral communities from the oligotrophic San Pedro Time Series (SPOT) site, San Pedro Channel, CA, USA - 11 SPOT_SRF_2010-05-17 | ecosystem: Environmental > Aquatic > Marine > Strait...
ATAATTATTTTGTTGACAGTTTGTTGACAAAAAATCAGATAAATCTGATAAAATATAAAATTTTAATTTAAATATTATTTTTATAGTATATTAATTTACAAAATGTTTACAGATAAATCTGATAAAATTAAACAAAATTATTTTTGTAAAAATTGTAACTATAATACATTTGATAAACGTGATTATAATAAACATTTATTAACAGCAAAACATAAAAATAATACATTTGTTGACATTTCGTTTACAGATTTTTCAAAAAAATCTGAAATTAAAGAATCTTTAATATTTACATGTAATTGTGGTAAAATTTATAAAAGCAGACAAGGTTTATATTCACATAAAAAAAAATGTAATATTATTAAAGAAGAAACTACAAATGTTACAGTTAATGAATCTAATGATGAATTAAAAAATTTAGTATGTAAACTTATAACAGAAAATAATGAAATAAAAAATACTATTATTAAAGAAAATCAAGAATTAAGAGCACAAGTAAATGAACTAATACCAAAAGTTGGTAATAATAATAAAACACTTAATCAAAAATTCAATATTCAAGTATTTCTAAATGAAAAATGTAAAGATGCTATTAATATGAGTGATTTTGTAAAATCAATTGAAGTAAGTTTAGAACAGTTAGATTTTATTAAAAAGAAAGGTTTAACACAAGGACTAAGTAATGCAATTGTAGAAAATATGAATAAACTTAGTATATATCAAAGACCAATGCATTGTACAGATGTTAAAAGGGAAACATTATATATTAAAGATGAAAATAAATGGAATAAAAATAAATCTAGAGAGAAAATAGAAGATGCAATAAAGAAAACATCTACAAAAAATTATAATGCATTACAAAAATGGAAAAATATAAATCCTGATTTTTTAGAAAATGAAAAAAAACAGGATTATTTTACAAAAACTGTTAGTGTAATTGGAAAATCTACTTTAGATGTAAATGATAAAATTATTAAAAATTTATGTAAAGAAACATATATTAAACCCTACAATTAAATATATTTTATAATAATTATATTAAATAAAATTTTATTAAAATTTTAATTATTATGTTTTTATTATTATATTTGATAAATCTTGACTTATTATTATACTTGATAAATCTTGACTAATTATTATATTTGATAAATCTTTACTAATTACTATATTTGATAATTTATTATTATTATTATTATTTTTATTATTTTTATTATTTTTATTATTATATTTTTCTTTAAGTTCATCTAATTTATATTTTTTAATTAATTCTATTTTTTCTTCTTTTAAATTATTTATTGCAACTCTTTTTAAATAAATAGTATAATCACTATCTATTAATTGTTTTTCTATTTCTGTATTACTTTCTAGGTATTCTTGATATATATTTTTATTAAAATGTTCTTTTAATGATAATAATGATTTTTGATCAATACAAAAATATAAATCTTCTTTTACACCTTTCATTTTTGCTACTGTAGCTATACATTTTTCTGTGGATCTTGTAATATTTTCTATCTTTTCTTCATATTTATTAAATTTTATAATTGATGCTATTAATGTTATTAGTGAACTTAATAATAAAGGAATAAAATTTATTAAACTATTTGTTGTTTCACTTATATCTAGTTTTATACTATTTAAAAATGCTTCTACTAATGTTAGTAATGTTGCAAAATATATTATCATAATACTATATTTTTTGAAACTATATTTCAAATCTTCAAATTTATAATTAACATATCTCATTCTTTTATCTAATTTACTAATTTTGCTTTGTATATGATCATTAAAATCTTTTTTATCATATTCAAATGAATCATTATCTATTAAATTTGTTGATAAATTCTCAAATATATCTTCAATATCATTATTTATTTCACTCATCAAGTATTAATTATATAATATTCATTTTAATTTTTCTTTATAAATTTCCATTTATTATTATCTTTGTCATAAACTGCTCTATAATTAAAATCATTTTTTTCATCCATATTTTCTAATTCAAATTTTTTTGAAAATTTAACTATTTGATTCATATACTCATTAATTTCTGATTTAAATTTTATTTTTCTTTCATTTAAATTTAATATTATTAATCGTTTATTATCATCTATACTTTCTTTTTTTTTCCTTTTTTCTTCAAATTCTTTTTTATATTTTATTAATTCTTCCAAAATATTATTATATGATATACTAATCAAAATAATTTGTTCAATTAAAGTATTATATTTTATTTGTTCTTGTGATAAAACATAATTTTCAAAATTTATTCTTTCATGTCGACTATTACTAGATTCTGTACCAAATCTAATATTATAATTATCATCTGAATTATTATCTTTGTTATAAAATCTAAATGGATCTTTATTCATAATTATATAATAATTATATAATAATTATATAATTATATAATTATTATATAATTATTATCTAGTAAATATGCATTTATATCCATGTTTATATAGAATAACAGCGGCTTCATGTGGTGCTTTGACTAGTATACCATTAGATATTTTACAAACTAATATATTAAATAATAATAAAATTATTAAATTTAATTTGGAAGAATTAAAAATTTTTTTTTTAATGATAACATTATTTTCTGTTCAAAATATAATATATAATTGGAGTGGGTTTTTAAAAAATAAATCATATAGAAGTATATTATCAGGATTATCCTCTGTACCATTTTATATCTTTTTAGAAACAAAAAAAATAAATACAAGATTGGCTTTATATCCAAAATATAATAAATTAATTTTTTGGATTATAGTTAGACAAATAATAGTATTTGTAACATTATATAATATTATTGAATTAAATATTATGTATTCTAAATTTATTGGTGCATTATTAGCAAATAGTTTTGGTTTTCCACTTCGTATATTGGCAATTAAAGAAGCATATCCTAGTTTAAATTTAAATTCAAATAATATTAAGAAAACAGGATTATTAGAAATAATAAAATCTTCATTGTCGGATGGAATAACATTATATTTGATATATAATTTTAAACATAGTCCATTTAAAAAAATATAATTATACTTTTTCATCATTATTTATAATAGTCCCTTCTATTGTTTCTGTTTGTGGTAATAATATATATTTATGTTTTTTCATACTCTTTATAACACAACAATATAATGTAGAAAAAAATGTTAAACTGAATAATGTTATAAACTTATTAGTATAAATATTTTCTACTAATAAATTTAAATAATATTCATCTACAATATAAAAATTATAATCTATTATATCCATTGATTCCATTATTTATATATACTAATAATAATATAATTATAATTATAATTATATTATTTATTTAAAGCCCATTGCTGGATTCGAACCAGCGACCTTCGCATTACAAGTGCGATGCTCTACCAACTAAGCTAAATGGGCTAAAATGGAGATGCCGGGTTTCGATCCCGGTACCTCCCGCATGCAAAGCGGGCGATCTACCAATTGATCTACATCCCCAAATAAAAAAAACGACACCGACGAGATTCGAACTCGCGAGGGCAGAGCCCAATGGATTAGCAGTCCATCGCCTTAACCACTCGGCCACGGTGTCATTAAAAACGGTGGTAGCAGGGTTCGAACCTGCGCGGGCTGTGCCCAACAGATTTCAAGTCTGTCTCCTTAACCACTCGGACATACCACCACATATATATTATAGATTATTTATTTAAGTTATTAATTTTATTTAATATTTTATTAAATTTATAATAAATTATTAATTATATATATTTATGGAAGGAGCATGTATATATATAAATTCTTTTCATGATCCTGTATTAATAATGTATAAAGAATATATTAGTAGTCAGATTTTTTTATTATTATATACAAATTATCAATTACATTATAGTTTTACAAATTCAAAAAATTTAACAAATATTATTCCAATTGACTGTATTCATATTTTAACAAAACTTCCATTTGATTATTCTTCTATAAAAAATACAATTGACATATGGAAATATAATGCTATTAATGCTTTAAAAAATTATAAAACAGAAAATTCTAAAACAGAAAATTCTAAAACAGAAAATTCTAAAACAGAAAATTATAAAACAGAAAATTCTAAAACAGAAAATTCTAAAACAGAAAATTCTAAAACAGAAAATTATAATAAATATAAAAATTCTAAAACAGATTTTTATAAAAAATTTTTAATTTAGATATTAACTGTAAAAATATTATAATTTTATTATTTAAACAATGTCTTATGTATATTTTATTAAGTCAACAAATGGGTCTACATATATTGGTGCTACTGTAAATTTAGATAAACGTATTAGACAACATAATAAAGAAATAAAAGGAGGTGCAGTAGCAACATCTAATAAAGTATTACAAGGAGAAATATGGAGTTATTATTGTTATGTTGAAAATTTTCCTTCATATAATGAAGCTTTAAAATTTGAATGGAGATGGAAACAAATATCAAGACAATTACAAAAAAAAAATCCATCACAAAAACCAATAGAAAAAAGATTAGAGGCTCTAAATATATTATTATCTTTAGATAAATCTACTTCAAAAGCAATTCCATATGATAAATGGGACTTAAAACCAAATGTTGTATATATTTAAACCTATTGTAAAATACAGATTTCACCATTTTCATTAGTATAACATAATTTTTTTAATTTATAATTTTTACGTTTTAATGTAAAATCAATAGTTTTTAGACAACATTCGCATGGTTTTGCATTCATTAATTTATTTCCAATATTGTTTGTTCGAAATACTATAAGATTTATTGTAGAAATTTTTTCTGATTTTTTCAATTGATTAACACAATCTACTTCTGCATGAATACAATCTTTATTTTTTTCAGATGCTTTATTATTAAGATTATATTGATTATGTCCAAACGCATAAAACACACTGATGATTTAATTTTGGTGAGAACGCGACACATCCAATTTTAGCTTTTCCATTATCTTTATTTTCAATATTTGCACGCAAAGGAACATATGTATTCAAAATATTATTAATTGTCATTAATATAAATATTATGTATTACGTATTATGTATTATATATTATTTATTATATATAATATATAAATTTAAATCAATTTTATTTTTGCTTTTAAAATAATTAAAGCAAACAATTTACAATATCATGATACAATTGTAAAATATGTGAACCCATAGAATCACCTTCTTGTGAAAATTGTATTAAAAACAATATTATTGATTTTTTATTTTCTATTGGTAATAAATTATTATTTAAAATACAATTAATTAATATATCATTTGTATGTAATATATATCCACCTAATCCATCTACTTTTGTCAAAAATCCAGTAATACTTTTTACTACTGTTTCACTTTGATCTTCATTTAAAAATTTTGTATATTTATCTAAATAGTCTGGACATACATTATAATTCATAACAATTGAGTTAATCTTATTTTTTTTATATTTTATTATTTTATTACTATTATAATTAAAAGCATCTATTTGAAATATATTTAAAAATATAAATATTTTTAAGAAAAAATTAATCATTTAAATATAAAACTATTTTACTTTTTATATTAAATTAATTTTAAATATTTTAAATTGATGCTTTTAATTAAAATTTATTCTAATATTTTGTGAACCATTATTTGGTAATCCTGTTATTATTGTTTTTACATTTGCAACTCCATTAACTATTTCTGTTGTTTTTTCTATTCTTTGACCATTTATTATTGATACTGTTGTTGAACGAATTACGCTATTACCTCTATTTCCAAAATTAAAAGTTCTTGGGTCTCTTAAATTTGCATTTATGTTTGAAGAAAATAAATCTCCATTCATATTCATATTCATATTAAAAAATTGTTTAAATAATTCATTTGGATCAATATTTCCTCTTCTAAAAGTTGAATTTATATTATTATTTTGTTTTTCTGGATTCATAATTATATCATATGCTTCTGCAATTTTTTTAAATTTTTCTTCTGCTAATTTTTTTTCCTCAGGACTAGAATCATTTTGTTTATCAGGATGATATTTAATTGCTAATTTTCTATATGCCTTCTTAACTTCATCTTTAGACGAATTTGGTTGTATATCTAAAATTTTATAACATTCTTCAAGTTGCATTTTATTAATAATATATATTTTAAATTTAAATTTAAATAATTTATTTAAATAAAATTAAAACTTTTTTTTACTGTATTTGGTGAACGTATATTTGCTAAATTTGGTCTCCAATTATTTATTATTTTTAAAGGAGAACCAGGAAAATCTTTAAATAATAAAGTACGTTTATCTATTTTTCTATTATATTCAGTTTTACAATTAATTATTTCATCTAATCTCTCTAATAATTCATTTTTAATTATTAAAAATTCTATAAATTCATCAATACATAATAATCCATCACCATTTAAATCAGCTTGTGAAAACATTTCTTGAATATTATTATAATCACTAATATGAAATTTTAGCATAAGTAATTTAAATTCATTTATATCTATTACATTATTATTATCATTATCAATAGTGCAAAATAATTTAATCAAATTTTTTTTATATTTTTGAGATATCTCTCTTTTTTTTGAATCAAAAATTATTGTTAATTCATTTTCTTTAATTAATTTATACATTTCTTGATATTCTTCATTATTTATCCAATTAAATTTTGCTTTTAATATTTTATAAAATTCTTTTTTTCTAATATTTATATCATTGATTTTTTGTTCATCACAAAATATTTCATATAATTTTTTTATTTCTTTCTTACGAAAATATGGTATATTAATTAACATATTAATAATATAAATATATATATATAATTTTATTTATATATGATTATTACACGATATAAAATTAATATTACAAGAAATAAAGTTAAAAAATATCTTGAAAATCAAAAAAAACTAAAAAATAAATCAAAATTATATAAAATTGGTTGTTTTATAACAAGATCTAAAAATATTAAAATAGATTATGAGAGAAAATTAATAAATAATATTTATTTTATAACAAATATAATTGATAATCATTGGGCAGAAACAGATTTTAAAGCAATTTATATTAATAACATTAAAAAATATAGTAAAACTTCACTTTATTATACAATTTTACATGAAGTATTACATAATATGATAAAAAGATATGATAATAATAATCTATCTGAACATTTAGAACATAAATTTATGTATTTATTAAATAAAAAATTAATTTAAAAATAAAATTGATAAATATGTTTTAAATAAGTATTTTAAACAATTAACTTTATATTAATAATAAAATGTTTAACCTTATGGATGCTATTTATTATGTTACAGGATATAATAATTATTATTTTAATGAATATAAAAAAGTACTGGAATTTATTCCATCTAATAAAGAAAAAATATTTAATCAATGTTTAGATAATCAAAATATTCTTATTTCTTGTATTACTAAATTTGTATCAGAAAATTCTTGTGAAAAATATATTGTATCTTTATCCGGCGGTGTTGATTCAATGGTTTTAGTAACAATTTTAAAATATATTGGTTGTAATGTTATTGGAATTCATATTAATTATAATAATCGTGTAGAAACAAAACAAGAACAAGATTTTCTTGAAAAATGGTGTAACTATAATGGAATTAAATTATATGTAAAAGAGATTGAAAATGTAAAACGTAATCAAATTAAAAGATCTGATTATGAAGCAATTACAAAGAAAATCCGTTTTGATTTTTATAAAGAAGTAATGAATAAAGAAGATACTTATTTAATTTTACTTGGACATCATAAAGATGATATTGTAGAAAATATTTTTGCAAATGTATGTCGAGGACGTAATATTTTAGATCTTGCTGTTATCAGAAATACATGTATTATTGAAGATGTAAATATTGGTCGTCCAATGTTGGATTTTTATAAAAGTACTATTTATGAATTTGCTAAAACATATCAAGTACCATATTTTAAAGATACAACACCTGAATGGTCTGTACGAGGTAAATATCGTAATCAAATTTATCCATTAATTGAAGATGTTTTTACAAATAATATTAAAGAAAATCTAATTAAATTAAGTAATCAATCTGATCAATGGAATGAATTAGTTCAAACTATGATTATTCAGCCATATATGAAAACATTGAAATATAGTGAAAATTCGGTAGAATTTAATGTGGAAAATTATATTACGTATCCAATTGCTTTTTGGACTACAATTTTTAGTAATATATTCTTTAAATTTGGAAAGAGTTGTCCATCACAAAAAGCAATTCAAGTTTTTATGAATTCTATTCAAATTAAAAATGTATCTTATGTTTCATTATCTAATTCATGTGTATGTAGAAATAAAAATTTTAATGTTAAAATTGAATTTAAATTAAAAATTTAAAATAGTATCAAAATTGAATTTAAAGTTAAAATTTAAAATTTAAAATTTAAAATTTAAAATAGTAATAAAATAGTAATAATTTTTTTGAGAAATTTAAAATATTTTTTTATTATATAAAAAATGAGCAGCGAAACTTTTTCTATTGCAATCAATGGTAATTCTAATGATTCTAACTTAGTAGTATCTTCTACAAATGGTGCAATTACTGATGGTATTGCTAGTGGTCCTGCTGGTCCTGCTGGTCCTGCTGGTCCAAGTGGTTTAAAAGTTAGTGGATTTAATAATAAAAGTCATTTAGAAACAAATTTAAAAAATATGTTAGAAAGTAAAGTTAATAAACCAAATGGTGGTGAAAGTACACCATGGGCAGTGTATACAGCAATGTGTGGAGATGATAAAGTATCAGTATCTGTTGGTTATGATGCCGATTATACAGATCTTTCAGGTGGTGTACAAGATACTACAAGACCAGCAAGTGAAGACACTATTATGAGAATATATTCACAAACAAAAGCAATTACAAAAGCTGCTATGATGTGTATGGAACGTGATAATCTTCTTCATCATACTGATCCTATTAAAAAACATTTAGTTGATTTTAGTGGTGTTGCTTTGAAAGTTATTCGCCCTGGTAAATGTGTTGATGTATCAGGTGTTACTGTTGATAGTGCATTTGATAAATTTCATTCTAAAATAAAAGCTTCCGCAAATAATGTTATTGATTTAACTAACTATGATATTTCTGCAGCTATTGCAGCAAATGGAAATAATGGACTTGTTGTAAATCAAAATTATGCTATGACTGTTGGATCTTCCCGTGTTTATTTTGAATTGGAAGATGCTGTTAGAGATGTAACATTAACACATCTTTCTACTCATACATCCGGTTTAAATAATTATAATCCATTATGGGCATTTACTTTAGTTAATTTAGAAGGTAATAAAGTCAATTCTAATGTAATTCAAAGAGTATTACAAGCAACTACTGGAGATTCACAAGCATGGGGCTCACCTGGTTGGCCAGCTTCTATTATTGCTAGTGCAGCAAAGACGGGTTTATTAACTCATCAACCAGGTGAACAATTTGCATATAGTGTTGATAATGATATGCAAGGTGAATTATTAACTCGTGTATATAGATTACATAAAAATGATTCTTCATTAGATCAACAAGATATGTTAAATGAGATTTTATTTAATCATTTAGGTATGATTGATACATTTTATTACAGAGTTCCTGGTCATTCTAGATTTGCATTAAACTTTGAATCATATATGCCTGCTGTAAATTTTGCTGGTGCTGGCAGTAATGTTGGTTGGGTACCACGTGGTGGAGGTAAAAAACGTCTTTCAGAAGTTATTGCTTCTGGATCTCCTCTTGATTCATTTACAACTTTTATGGATGTTAAAGGATGGTATCTTTCTGGCGGAGGTGGATTAATGTCAACTGCAAAAGAATATTTAATATTTTTACGCTTTTTAATGACAGGACTTGATAAAAATGGAGATGTTTTAGTACCAAAATCGTTATTAAATAGATATGTAAGAGAGGTTAAACAATCTTATGGTGCAGATGAATTTGATTTAGGACCGGGTTATGGATACGGTGTTAATTGGGATTATTATACATCTTCATTAATTGCTAGAATTCTTCCAGATGGAAGAGTATTTGATGAAGATCTTGATTTAACCCCATCTGATTTAACTAATAATCGTAATTCATTTTATGATAGTGACACTGTATTATGGGGTGGAGCTGCTGGAACAGGTTGGGTTCTAGACTTTACAAATGACTCTTGTCATCATAGTGTTATTCAACGCAGTGGTGGTGATACTGCATATAACAGAGAAACTAGTGCTGGTTATAGAAATTTTATAATACATGAAGGTTTACGTTTATGCCAAAATAATATGAAAGGAGAAGGTGATTATGTTACAAATAATGTTGCATTTGAAAGATCTGTTGCTGATGAATTATACAAATTAAAAACTACAGATACAAATAATTTAAAATTATTACAAGCTAATATGTCAGCACCTGGTAATGGTTATGGTCGTCCTTTATATTGTCCTGTTAAAGAAAATGATGGTATTTTACATGGTAGCATTTGTGTTCCTTCAAAAATCGCCAAAAATATTGCAGATAGTTCACAATATGTATCATTATTCAAATTAATCAAATATTGGTTAGAAGCACCAATGGATACATCCGCAAATAGAAAAATGGTTGGAGATTTAGGTTCTTCTATTACCACTTTTATTGGTAATAATGTTGGTAAAAATTCACCATGGAAAGAATATGCATTAAGATTTGGAGAAAAAGTAGGTAAAGACGATGCTGTAACAAAGAAATTATGGGATTTATATGCATTAGGTAATGGATGTGTTTGTACTTCAACATCTCCTGTATGTTGTATATATACACCTTTCTGTAATATGATAGGATTTTATTATTTGAGTGTAGGTAATGTATTTCCACATAAAGCATTTAGAATAGATCAATTATTTCAACCATGGTCAGATATATCTAATTCATTAAATGTACGAGCAATATATACATCAAATGATGATACTAAACCAGCTATGCAATTTTGGATGAGTGCATATAAAATATGGAGTGCAGACGGTAAAAAACCTCTACGTTTCCATGTTAATAAAGACGGTATGCCCACTAGATTTAGACCACATAAAGATAATGCAAAAATGGAATATTTAATAGATAATGGTTATACAGGCATTACTAAAGATGAATATAATGCAGAAAAAAGTTGGTTAAATAGATGCACTAAAAGTGATTATTGCTATAGCACAAGTAAAATTCCTATAACTGAAGTTATTGATACATCTGCTATGACTTTTACTACTGATGAAGTTGTTAATGCAGAAACAGTATCTGCAAAAGAATATTTTGAAGCATTCCAAGATAGTTATCAATATGCGTTAGGTATGACTGATCTTTTCTTATTAGGTCAATATAATTTAGATGTAAGCGCTTCAAATAATAATTTACCAGAAGAATTATCACAATTAACTGCATCAGAATGGGATACAAAAGTAAAAGGTGATGAACATTTAAAATATGCTGTTTATGAACTAAAACCACACAAAGCATTTTTTGATAATAGTGGAAATACAAAATCATCTCCACCTACTTTAGCTGATTTTAGCAATAACGCAACTAAAATTAATGGTTCTCTTTTCCATGGACCAAATAATATAAGAGAACAAAGTGTAACTACTAATTCCCCTTCTGCTAATCTTCCAACACATCAATTTGATGATCTTTCATATGCAACATGGACAGTACAACTAATGGGAGCTTTAACACAAGTAAACATTTTAACATTTTTTATAGGAGTTCAACCAGGAGAACCAATAAGTGTTCTTCATTACAATGTTTTAGTTAGATATGCACCATCATTTCAAACATTCGGTGTAGATTTACTTTCATTAGTAGGAAAAAGTGCTACTCAGCCAGTTGCTGCAAATAATTTAACTTTTATTAAAACAGTAACCAATCATGATGCATTTTTAACATGTTGTGTGGATGGTACAATGACAGGAGCTCAATATAATGGTTATGGTAAAACATTTATAGAATTACCATGTTCAAAACCATACTTAAATACAGCAAATAGACCTTTCAAATTTTCTGGTATGGGTAATAAATTAATAAACCAAGGTGAAATAACATTAAATTGTCCCAAATATGATGTTGAAGGTGATTTATCACATGTTTCATTAGCTGTAGTCAATTCTGATAGTGTAGATTTCACATATCCAGGTACTCGTGTACCTTGCCCAGCTGGTAAATTTTCTGAACTTATATCTAATGCTGGTAGTGATACTTTAGATCCATATGTTGCTGATGTTTTTGAACAACATGTTGATCCTAATTATCCAAATGAAACATTTGCAAATGGATATTATAATCAATATGTTAAACTAAGAAAATTTTTAGATGCAAGAAAAGATATAAAATCATTAGTATACGATAGACTAATGATGGCTAATTGTGTTATTAGTCAAAAAGATTTAACAGAAAAATTAGATATTACCGATTTTAATATTTCAGGTTCAGAAACACTTTCTGATGTAATAACTAAAATACAATCATTCAATTATGGTACTGCCTTTGCACCAATTGTAAAAACAGAATAATTAAAAAATATTTTAAATAAATAGTAAATTATAGTGAATAAGAAATGAAAGCATTAGAAATATATAAAAATGAATTGATTTAATTATTTAAATATTATTTATTACTAATAAATTAATTAGTAATAAATAAATAATAATGATGCCAATATATTTAAAAAGATTAGGCAAAGAAATAGAGTTATTTAATAATAAAAAAAATTTTGATAAATACAATAAAAATATTCAAAATTTTTATAATAATTTAAATATAATAGAATACATATCAGATAATAATGTTACCTTTTTAGATTTTAAAGATAATAATAATAATTTATTATTAACACTAAAAGTATCAAACTATTATCCTTTTAAACCATATGAATTTGTTTACAATAATATTACTAATAAATTAAATAAATATAATTCATACTTTAAAAATATACAATTATTAAATGAAAAAAAGATCTTTGATCCAAATATTCTTAAATTTTTTTTTATTTTACAATATGGATTCAAATCTAAATTTATTAATTTAAAACATAATGATTGTTATTGTTGTAATAGTCTATATTGTTTAAAAAATTGGAATCCATCATTTACGTTTGAAGATATAATAATTGAATATATGGAAATAAAATTTATAACAAAATATAGTAAACCATATACTTATTTATATATTCTTAATATATATCATAATTTTTTAAATATAATTTTGAACAAAATACCTCAAGATATAATAGATATAATTTTACAATATTCTTTTTATAAAATTTATTAGATATTAAATTTAAATTACTATATCCATTTTGCCTAATTAATTGTGGAGGATAATTTTTCAATATATTAAACATATTAAACATATTTAATATATTAAATTTTTTTTCAATTTAAATTTAATATATTGAAAAAATATTTATAAAATTACTATATAATAATGGAAAATTTATGGATTATTTTAAGTAATAATTGCATGTTTTTTGACAGCTTTAAAAGTTAGTTTATTTAATTTTATTAGTTCATTAAAAGAAAATAGTTTATTATTAGTAAGTTTATTTTATTTATGTGCTGGATTAATTGGTTTAATATTTTTTATATTTACTAATAAATCAAAAATAAATATAAATTATGATTTTAAAACAATAGGATTGATAACATTTACAGGATTTATATTATTAATAACAACAACATTAATTATATATTTATTAAAAATAACACCAATTATGTCATATGCTCATAGTATTATAACAAGTTATTTAATATTTAAACAAAAATTTAATAAATTTACATTATTTGGTATGTTATTATCATTGATTGGTATAACAATTGTAATAATGAATAAGTAAAAAATATTTATATATTATCTATTTTCTTCGTATAAATTTATTATTGAAGGAGAATAGACATTACTTAATTCTTCATTGGGTTCTTCACTAGAAACACTATTTATATCTTCATTTGTATCTTCATTATCTGATGTATTTACAAAATTATAAATTTGTTCAGCTAACCAATTTGCATAATCATCCATCGTACTTTGATCTCTATTAATATTACCTTTACTTATTGAAGAACCATGCATTAAATCACTCCAAAGTGAATCTAGTACATCACTATGTCCATAATCTTCGTTACTGATTTTTTGAATTTTTAAATCTGGATTTGTTTTTTCCAAATTTTTACTATTTACAGCAAATAATGGTATAAAAGGAATTTCTAATTTTGGAAAAATAGAACCTTTGTATGATTTTTCTGCATTTAAAAATAAAATATTTTTTAAATAATTTATATTTTGATTTTTGTTTAATATATTTAAAATGTTAAAATTTAATAAACCTTCATTATCTACTGGATCTAAAAATATTGCCTTTTTAATATTTTTTTGTTTTTGAACTGTTTTAATTGCATTTACATACCCAGAAGAATGTGTTAATGGTATAATTTCTTTATATTCATCTCTTATATCATATAATAATTCTGTTGTTATAATATTATTATTTGTAACAACATTAACAGAAAAATTATAATTATTAAGACATCTAATAAAATTACTATAAATATCAGCAGGAATTAATGAATTTGCACCTGTATAAAATACTAATACATTCATATCTTTTTTATCTAATATTTTTGGTTCATATACTTTAATTATATTTGAATCATAATTTCTTTTATATATATTCACTGGTATATTTAATACATATGCATTTACGATAGAAATAAATATATATAAAAATTTCATGTTTATATTTATATTAATAAAATTATATTTAATACATATTAAATATAAATATATATTTATTAACTAATAATATGCAAATAGAAGATTTTAATATAAAATACCATTCTGAAAATTTAAATAAAAATGGTTATACAATAATAAATAATGTTTTTGATAAAAATGAAATTGAAGAATATATAAAAGAATACAATATATGGAAAAATAATATTCCTAACTTTAATTACTTTCATACTAACATAGAAAGAAATGGTATTCATAAATATTATGAAGTTGGTCATCAACGATTTGCTTGGTTAGCAAGAACAAATCCAAAAATTACTAATATTTTTAAACAATTATGGAATACTGATGAGTTAGTGACTAGCTTTGATGGTTGTTGTTATTACCCAAATGATTATAGTTATGATCAAGGATATTGGACGCATACTGATCAATCTTCTAGAAAAAAAGGGCTACATTGTTATCAATCTTTCATAAGTTTAACAAACAATACTCAACGTACATTAGTTTTATACAAAGGTTCACATTTATTACATGAAGACTATTTTACAACAATGGAAATAGATGAGCCACGCGATTGGAATATTTTAGATAAAAAATATGTTAATGAATTAGTAGAAGATAAAATTTTATTAGATGTAAAAGCAGGTGATTTAGTTATATGGGATTCACGTACATTTCATCAAAATACTTGTGGAGATACAAATTGTAAGGAAGAGAGATTAGTACAATATTTATGTTATTTACCAAAAAATGCCGAAGGTAATAATGATGATCAAAAAAAAAAACGTTTAAATTACTTTAATAGTATTAGAACGACAAGTCATTGGCCATATCCTATGAATCCTGTACCAAAACAACCTAATAATTATAATTATTATTATCCTGATAATGCAATATATATAGATTATGATTCTTTAGAAATACCTGAAATAGATGATCTTATGGATAAAATTAAAAAATTATTATAAATTTAAATTAAAAAATATTAAAATTTATAATTTATTTTCAATTATATGTTTGATAAAAAAATCAAAAAAAAAATATCAAAAGATCAATTAGAAAGACATAATGCAATAAAAGCACATGAAGAAATGGTTTTAAAATCACGTGGAGGTATTAATTTTTTATTTCAAGTAATAGAAAATAATAAATGCAATGAAGAACTATTTAAACAAAAAATAATAAGATTAAATAGAGAAATAACTGATTTAGAAAGTGAAATAAATAAATTAACAGAAATATATAAATTTAAAAATAATTTATATAGTTTATTTAATTTATATAATTTATATAAAAATTTATATAAAAATTTATATAAAAATTTATATATCAAAATCCAGTATAAATTTTCAATTATGAAAATTTTTAAACTTTTTGTAATATTAATGAATTTAATTTTTTTTATAAATAATTTTTATATTATTATTTAAAATATTAAATACTATAATATATATATATAATGTTTTTTGGATTAAATAATAAAAATTTTTTAAAATTTTTTTATAATGCGTTATTGACAGGAATGCCTAATTTAATGAATAATCCAATAAATAAAAATATTTTACATACTTCATTTACTATTGATGAAACATCTACATATATAAATTATAAATTAGATACAAATCAAATTAATAAAATTAATGATTTTTTAAATCAAAATAATAATTTAAATTTGTTACCTTCATCATTATTAAACGAAAATAGTAAAGATTTTTATTTAAGTATTAATATTTATAATTGTACTTCACCTATATTTGAATTTATTAGTAAAGAACCTGCTACAAGATGTGAATTAAATATATATGTTGAAGATAAAGATAATAAAAAAGGTACATTAATTATGGATTATGAATCTAATATATTATCTTTAGATCCTACTAATTTATTTAAAAAAGGTGGTAATATAAATTTTAATGAAGAAAAAGAAATTATTAGTGGTTTTGTTGATAGTAATAATTTTAAATTAGATTTTAATTATAATAAAAATTTAAATACAAATTTATTTAATAAAATAAGTAGTAATTTGTTAAAATTTACAGATAGAATTTACTATCCAAATGGATATTATGATAAATTATATTATGATTCTAGTTTAATTCATAATAAAATAATAGAAGTGACTGATAATTATGATGTAAAGTTTAATTTTTTTGATATAGACTTTAAAGATATAGATAGCATATTTTATTTTGAAGATAAAATTAATTTTGTAGGTGGATTATGGGAAAATATATATACCTTAGATTAAATCTAATTTTTATCTATTATTAAAATACCGATTAAATATATTACACCGAGATATTATTCTTGATCTAAATCTATTTACATAATTTATATTATTATTTAATTCTAAATTATGTAATTCATTGTTTACATCTTCTATAATATTATGTAATGTAGTTACATTATTATCATCATTTTCATGTGGAGAATCTTGTGAAACTGTTGTTTCTGTTATAGGTGTTAAACTATTTTCATCATAATATAATGGAGAATCTCTCAAAATATTTGGTGATTCTGGAATTGATATAGTTAAATTATTTTCTATTATACTTTCTTTTCTACAAGTCGGACAATTATTATTTTTAGAACACCATTTTTCTATACAATCTTTATGAAATATATGATTACACTTTGTTTTAAAACTATTATTATTATTATTATTATTAATAATATTTAAACAAATATTGCAAATATCTTCTTTATTCATTATATAATCTTTTTACATTTTTTTATATTAATTTATATTTAATTTTTTATTTAAAAGTAGTATTAGTATATAAACGATAAAGTGTATAAAATGCAAAAATTATAGCAATAATATGAGCCAACATAAATAAATAATTTATAATTAGTAATGTATTAATATTATTAAATTTTTTTAATTTGCTATATAAAATTACACTATTATATAAAAAATTATTTAATATACTAGATGATATTAAAATACATAAAGATACTATTACCATTCCTTGAGTATATATTTTACTTTTTCCTCTATAAAATCTTGAATAACCCAATGCAGCAAAAGAAACTGCAGTAGTTAAAGCAACATTTCTGATTGTTGTTTGATAAAACATAATTAAATCTTTATAACTTTTAAATTTATTTGTAGTATTATCAAAATTTCCAAATATTTTATCCATTATATATATATATATATTAAAAAAAAATTTTATTTAAAACTATTATTGTTATTAATATTAATATGATTATAAATAATATTAATAAATTATTATTAAAAAAACCTTTAATTAAATTACGTACTAATACTTTATTATTATCTAATAATACAATATACAATCCAATTATAGGTAGTAATTTAGGTATACCATTAAATATATTACAATATATATCAACTACTACTTATTTTGGAGAAAATATAATTAATTATGAATTAATTAATCTACAATTTGCAATTGGAATATTTACATATGGTACTGATAGATTATTTGACGCATTAGAATATAAAAAAAATCAAAAAAATGAAAAAAGTATATATTCTATTGAAAAACAAAATTACTATCAATACTTATTAAATAATCTATATATAAATTATGCTGTTATTTTTTCTAGTTATATTTATATAATTTATATACTATATGATAATGAAAAAACTTATTTTCCTATAATATTATTAACTTCAACTCTTGGATACAAATCATTTAAAGAGAATTTTGGTATTTTAAAAGCGTTTTATATAGGGGTTTTTTGGACAATTGGAACTACAATATTACCTATAATTTATTATGAAAATAATTATAATATACTAGATAATCCATCTATTTATTTACCAATATTTTTTTCAATGTTTGCATCTAGTAATTTATTAGATATTAAAGATTTAGAAGAAGATAAAAAAGAAAATATTTATACTTTACCTGTCATTTATGGAAAACAAAATTCTATTTCTATAAGTCATATTGGTATTGTTTTTGCATTATTAATTATTATGTTAAATGAAAATTTTTATAATAATATATTTGTTTCTTCTTTATTTGAATTGCAAACTTTTAGTTTATTTTTTTTAAATTTTAAAGATAATAATAATAATGAAGAGATTTAGAATAAATTTTAAAAATAATACTAATAAAGATATTATTAGTATTAAACCTAATATTGCTATTATAATTTCTATTTTTATAACAACAAGCTTTGGTTATTTATTTAAAAACTTTTTATAAATTTATTTTTCATCTATTAAAAATATGTATATTCCTGATAAAATTGTAAAAATTCCAAATATCTTTCTTAAAAAATTTGTATCTATTTTTTTTATATATAATGAAGAAAAATATGATGCTAATGTAAATACTAAAGCAATATATAATCCTGCATATATATCTACAAAACCATCTTTATAAAAATTATATGCTGCAAAAATTCCAATAGGTGGTAAAAGCATAACTAATGATGTACCTATTCTATTTTTTAAATTTCCTAATAAACCAAATAATGTTAGTAAAGGAACTATTAATATTTCAGAACCACCACCTAATAATCCTCCAATTAAACCAGTTGTAATACCTATTATAGTGAATCCAATATAACTATTCATTAATATATAAAAATTTTTTATTTTTATTTTTATTTTTATTTTCATTTTTATAATAATTTAATAAACTAAATGAAGTCAAGTAAAATATTAACTCAAAAGGTAATAAAAATTTGTAATTTGTAGTATTTTTTTTACATAAAATATTTTTTGTATTTCCTATATTATTATTAAATAATAAATTTATATATTTCATTTCACAGTTACAATCTTTACAATCAGACATAATTATATTATTAATAATTATTATTTATAATATATTTAAAATAATAATTATCAATTTTATAAAAATAAAAAATTTATATATTTATTTAATTAATCAACATCATCTATATCTACTACTCTATCACTACCGTGTGTTGTTTCATTATTTGAATAAGATTTTGGCATTTCTCCTGGCATTTCTCCTGGCATTCCCCCTGGCATTCCTCCTGGCATATCTGCCATCATTTTTTCTTGCAATGGTTTCATTGCATCTTGAAATTCTGAAAGTTTTCCATCATATTCTTCTTTAGAAGCCATTTGATTATGTTCAAGCCATGCAACATTTTCTTCTACAATTTTTGTTAATTCTTCTTTCATAGAAGAATCAATTAATGCACCTATTTTTTCATCACTTAAAGTTGACTTAAATTGAAATACTTGATTTTCAAAATTATTACGAGAATCTATTAAAGATTTTGCTTTTTCATCATCTTCTTTAAATCTTTCTGCTTCTTCTACCATTTTATCAATGTCTTCCTTACTTAGACGACCTTTATCATTTGTTACAGTAATATTATCTGTTTTACCACTTGATTTTTCACATGCTGTAACATTTAATATACCATTTGAATCTAAATCATAACTAATTTCAATTTGTGGAACACCACGAGGCATTGGAGGAATTCCTTGTAATGTAAATTCTCCTAATTTATTATTATCTTTTGTAAATTGTCTTTCACCTTCAAAAACTTGAATAGTAACAGCTGGTTGATTATCACTATATGTACTAAACGTTTGTGATTTTTTTGTTGGAATTGTAGTATTACGTTCTATAATTTTTGTCATAACACCACCACTTGTTTCTACCCCTAATGATAATGGTGCAACATCTAATAATAGTAAATCATCTATTTTAGAATCTTTAACACCTGAAAGAAGCGCCGCTTGTACTGCAGCACCAAATGCAACTGCTTCATCTGGATTTATTGATTTATTAAGAGATTTACCGTTAAAAAAATCTACTAATTGATTTTGAATTTTTGGAATACGTGTAGAACCACCAACTAATACTACTTCATGAATTTGTGACTTACTAATTCCACTATCTTTAATTACTTGTTCTACTGGTTCAAATGTTTTTCTAAAAAGATCACCACATAATTCTTCAAAACGAGCTCTTGTTATATTGCTAATATAATCTATTCCTTCAAATAAACTATCTATTTCTAAATTTGCATGTGTTGCTGATGAAAGAGTTTTTTTTAAATTTTCACATGCTGTTCTTAATCTGCGTATTGAACGTTTATTAGTATTTAAATCTTTTTTATGTTTTCTTTTAAAATCTTGGGTAAAATGATGAACAAGACGAGTATCAAAATCTTCACCACCTAGTCTAGTATCACCTGCTGTAGCTTTTACTTCAAAAACACCATCTTCTATGCTTAATAATGTAACATCAAAAGTCCCACCACCTAGATCATAAATTAATATATGTTTTTCCTTACCATCTTTTGTCTGGTCTAAACCATATGCTATTGCTGCTGCAGTAGGTTCATTAATTATACGAAGTACATTAAGACCTGCAATTGCACCAGCATCTTTAGTAGATTGGCGTTGTGAATCATTAAAATATGCTGGTACTGTAATAACAGCACTATCAACTTTTTCTCCCAAATATGCTTCTGCAGTTTCTTTCATTTTAACAAGAACCATTGATGAAATTTCTTCAGGTTGAAAATCTTTAATTTCACCTTTATAATTTGCTTGAATAATAGGTTTATTATTTTTATCTATTACTTTGAATGGAAAATGTTTTATATCATCTTGTGTTGATTTATCACTATAAATACGACCAATTAAGCGTTTTGCATCAAAAATTGTATTTTCTGGGTTTTGAGAAGCCTGGTTTTTTGCAGAGTTACCAACTAATCTTTCGTTATCTGTAAATGCTACATATGAAGGGGTTGTTCTTGTGCCTTGATCATTTGCAATAATTTCACATTGACCATCCTTCCATACTCCAACACATGAATAAGTTGTACCTAAATCAATACCTATAGCAACCATATAAATATATATTTTGTATTGAAGTGTTTTTAAATGTTTTTATTAAAAATAAAAAAATTTAAAAATAAAAAAATTTAAAAATTTAAAAATAAAAAAATTTAAAAATTATTTATAAATTTTCATAAGTAATAGAAGAATTTACATTTGGTAAATTAGCAGATTCTAAAATATTACATAATTTAGTTAATTTATTTGTTATAGTATTTAATTTGTTTTCTAAATTATAAACTTCATTTTTTAATAGATTTAAATTTGCATTTGTTTCATTTGATAAATTATTACTTTTAATAGCATAATTTTTTGCAATAGATATTTCTGAAACTATTACTGCTTGTTGAACATTTGTTAAATTTGTATTGTCCATATTTATAATATATATTATATATAATATATATTATAA
>Ga0181388_1000158_pt1 | contig 21910 bp, 33 predicted proteins | sample 11SPOviralmetaG_FD_130120 | JGI IMG/M metagenome (GOLD analysis project Ga0181388, IMG submission 130120) | Marine viral communities from the oligotrophic San Pedro Time Series (SPOT) site, San Pedro Channel, CA, USA - 11 SPOT_SRF_2010-05-17 | ecosystem: Environmental > Aquatic > Marine > Strait...
GCTCTCCAGTCGTTAGTAGTTTCAGTTGATACTCCATGTAAACACATACTATTCCATCCAGGATGAATATCACCACGATGTTTAATAAAGCGATTTTCTATTTTGAGAACTTCCTCAAGTATTTCTTCATGTGGTATCTCTATCTGTAGACGTAAACTAGCACAATTAGATTCTTTACTAATCCAATCATCATATGCTTTTCGGGTACGCCAGTCATCACGCCATCCAGAAAACTCTGCAGGAGGTTGCTTTATATGTTCGTGGTGTGAATGTTGCTTACACTCATCAAAAAATTCTACTATTTTATCAATCATTATGCCTCCAGGGGAATATTTCAATTAAATCATCTCTTACCCACCATATATTGTATTTAACATCTATGTCAAGTAATTCATGTTTAGTTTCCAGATCCCATAAGTATTCCAATAACTCACTTCTTATTTTTCTACGAGCATCGTGGTTATATATGTATGCAGTATGCAGGAAAGCAAAACAGTTTGAGAAGTTAAAATGCATACGGTGTATTTCATCAGTACGTTGACCTGCAACTACTTTGTCAATAAAATTATTAATTTTACGTTTAAAAACATCAACCTCAAAAAAGTTAATGGGTTGGTAATAACAGAAAGGCAAAGTCTTGGGCTGAAACTCTTCACGAAACCAACGAGTAAAGTCTGGGTGTCTGTCTATAAAATCATCCAACTCCTTTAGTGTATGTTTACCTTTAAGCATATTATCAAATCTATTTTCTTCTGCCCAGTTTAGAATAAATTTACTATACTCTGTGCCTGTCCAGTTATTATGAATGTGTTGAGTCATTGCTAAACCGCCTCTACTTGCATCCATTACATATAGTCTATTGCCACTACCGGGACCACCATGTGCATGATCTTGACTATAGCCCTGAAAGTTATATGCTTCGAATAGATTACTCAGTCCGCCTGCTGTCGTAAATACATGGTTACATTCATTTGCTTCTTTGACGCAACCCAGGGGAAAGTTTGAGTCCAGTACAACATCTTCTGTATTGCTGATATAGAAACTACCTTCTGTACCAGTTAACCATGATAGTCCATGAGTTAAACTTTTAACTGCATCTATTTCTGGATAAGTGTAATCATACATTTCGCGAACTTCCGTGGGCCATACTCTCACACCAGCATCACTATCAATAGCCTGTTTAATTAAATTCCAACCGAAACGTACACCGGTGTATGTTTTGTCTTCAGTACCTTTTGAAACCCAAGTGGGCGTATAACCGCCACTGTGAAGGTTTTCTTTGGAGCGATGTGGTAGTGTAGTTGTGATAACAGTTTGTGATTCCTCTCCCACTGACTTATCTGCTAAACTATTCCACCATGCAACATCAATCATTAAGCATTGTGGATGTAGTTCATAATACTCGTCACCCTTATCCAGTATATGCCCACACAGTACTTCGCCTTTATAGTCCCGTTTAAACCAATTACCGAAACGTTCCAATAGAAATGTTAATATAATACCTGTTTTAACAATTAATATATTATCAAGACCATCTTCAGTAGCCTTAGCCATTAGTGCCTCAATTGTGTCATCACAAAACTGTGAATCCCAACCACAACAGTAGGCATTAATACACCAAAACTCATTAGTATTGTGTAGCATTTCTTTATATAAGGGATTTTTAATCTTGTTATTGTTTAACCAGCCCAGACCCACACGTCTTTCATCAGTCCTCAGACTATTTTGATCATACTCAAACTTCTTATTTGCTGACATGGGGGGAATCCTTTACTTGACACTAGTATTTAGTTGTGTTAGAATAAGGTATAAATATGAATATGCTTAGAAATGATGAAGAAAAACAAGAGATCCTAAACCGGCTTGAACCAACTAGGGTCATAAAAAACTGTATATCTGTTGAAATGATGGATATGCTACGTGGTGTCTATGCGAGTAGTGAAAAGAACTTTAAGAATACTGGACCTATTACAGTTGATTATTTCCCACGGAAGCCACCATATGAAGACTGGTGGTTAACTGTTGACAAACTAATCACTCCCTATATAGGAAAACATTCAACCTTTACCACAAACTTCTATGAGGTTGAGTATCCTCATATACTACACAATGATGACTCAATTGCACTAAAGCCTCGCCTACATAAAACTGTGGTAATACCACTGGAGATAACTGAGCCAACTGAATTTGCAATATTTGATCAATGCTATCTAGATGGACCGGTTAAACTTAGACATGGCGGTACTCCCAAAAATAAAAATCATGACAAGCCCACAACCTATTACAATACAGATTTAACTGATAATTCAAAACTCCATAACTATACTGGCAAAGACTTTGATCCTGATGTATGGGAAGCCAAGTTTACACATTACGGTATAGAAAAGTTTCATGGACTTAGTATTGAAAGCATAGTTAAATGGAATCCAGGAGATATTATTATATTTGATACTGCTAGAATACATTGTGCAACGGACTTCCGTAAGCAGGGTATTAAACGCAAGTTGGGATATAGTATCTTTACTTCTAAAGAGGAATAACATGTATATAAACAATTGTTCGGAACATAAACAAACCGTACTGGATAACTTTGAGCCAGCTGAATTAATTGAAAATGCACTAACACAGACACAAATAGATGAATTAATTCTACTACAGTTTCAGACTGCTGATAGAATAAAATATACCGCATCAAGTAATAATATTCAACCTGTGTGTGATATTGATAGTGTATTTGCTAAGTGTTCGTGGCTTAAACCTATGTTTAACGATTTAATTGGTGAATTTAGCAATAACCACACGGGTAATTATTATATTACTACAAGCCTACATGATGCACATGTGGACTTGCTGAGTGAGAACGAGTGTTCAAGACCAGAGTTTGACTGGACTAAACGTGTAATACCCTTTAAGAGTTGTGTTATACCCTTGCTAATTACTGAGAAATCTGATGCTGTCACGGCATTCTTTAACCAGAGACACATAGGGTATTCAACTACATTCGATAGAGTTAAGATAAGCGAACAGGGTAATAGTGAATATGAAATTGCTAGAACATATCCAGACTTATATGAACGTGATGGTACTGTCAGTGACGGTGAGTATGTATATAAAAGAAAAAAAGATATTTTATTCCCACATATACCTGCAGGTAATATGCAGGGATTAAGTGTGGAGATCGTAATGCCCTATAGACCGGGAGACATTATGTTATTTGATGCATGTCAACTACATGCAAGTGGTACTAGACGCAATAGACCCAACTACCGCTGGCTTAAAAGCGGAATGAATATACAATTTTATAAGGAAATTTAATGGCTAAAATACAAAACCTAGAAACAGTTACAGCAGTAGAACATTTCACTGATGATTTGTTTTGGTTTAGAACTACTAAACGGGGTGAATGGAAACGAGACTTCAGACCCGGTGAGTTTGTTATGATTGGTATGGGAGATGATGACACCACCAGAGCTTATTCAATAGCAAACAGTCCCGACGATGATGGTATAGAGTTCTTTTCAATTAAAGTACAGGACGGTCCGCTTACCAGCAGACTACAACATATTAAGCCGGGAGATACATTAGACGTAAGTACACGCCCAATCGGAACTCTAATCCTAACTAATTTAAATATGTATAACCTAGATCACGAAAAGCCTCGCCTATGGTGTATATCAACAGGCACAGGTTTGGCACCGTTTCTAAGTATTGCACGTCATCCAGAAGCATATGAATATTATGATCAAGTAATTATAACACATACTTGTCGTACCAATGCTGAGCTTGTATTCCGTTCAGAGCTGGAATCACATGGTGCTGTTGTATATCAGACAGTCACAAGAGAAGAACCAGATCAAGGAGTATATGCTGGCAGGATAACAGATAATATTAACACGGGTAAACTATTCCAAGACTTAAACTGTGATGAGTTTGATCCAACCAGAGATAGAATAATGATTTGTGGAGGACCCAGCTTTAATAATGAGATAAGAGCAATGCTGGAAGCCAAAGGTTGGGAACACGGTACTATGAAATCACCAGGACATTTTGTACAAGAGAGAGCATTTGTAGAAACCTTATAAATATGGGTGTAGTACTGCTGGTTGCATGTGTGGCCCCGGTCTTTAAAACCGTTGCAGAAATAACGCCCTAGGAATTTGTAACAGTAGTACTACAATTCCAGGAGATATTCAAATGAAAGACTTAATTGGACACAACAGTAATCGTAAAAAGAAATTAATTATAGACATTACTGACATATACGACCAGAGAGACAGAAAAAATAAAGAATTAAAATTTTATACTGCTGAGTTAGAAAAATGCATGGCAAAGCTGGGCATGATTCAACATGAGATTGGTGTTAACGAAGCTATTATTAGAATGATAGAGAACGAACAAATACTGGATCTTCAGGACGCTATCAGAGAAAAAAGAAAACATCTACAGGAATAACCTATGCTATACATTGTGGTAAGCCCTAGCTGTCTAAGTCAGATGGAAGTTCCTTACCTTTTAAATTGTTCGCCAGACTTCTTTGGAGAACAACCACATGATAAATGGTGGGCTACATATACCCTAAATGATTCAGAAGTTGATGGTGAACTGGGAGAGTTTGGTACTGTTAGAGTACATGATGACTACTGGCATATAGACGATACTGACAGGCCCTATTATAATTTTGAAGTGCGTAATAGTCTTGAATTAACGCACCAGCAGTATCTTGGTTTATTAAATCTAATACCACGTCATAAAAACATTGCCGTATTATTACATGCACAAAATATACAAGACATATTTGCTTGGAGTAGAACTGATGATGTAATGGTGATTGCGGCCTACATGGGTGACTGGGAAAACGATATAGAGTACTGGGCAATGCGAGAGTTCAATACCATAATGCAGGACGATAGAAATGCAAACTATACATCAGCAGATCATACATATACAGACATTGCCAGTGTTGTGACGGCTTTTAACCACAGACGAAATAGTGATAGAGACTGGCGTAAACGTGCTCTAGGCAATTGTGATAGAGTTATAAGCCAGCCTGAATGGCAGAGAAGTGAAGAGATCTTCTGGTTTTGGGATCACTTCGGAGTTACACCTGCATCAAGAACATGGTGTAAACAATACTTTGAAACATTTCAGAGTAAACAGGAATATAATGTAGAAAGACTACAACAACTAAGAAAGGAATACAATCGTGTATCACCTAGATAAAGAAGATGTATATTTAATGAGGAAACCCATTAAAATATATCTATTTAAAGACAAAGACGAAGTTAAAGTCAGCTTTCGTATTACAGACTACGTTAACTTCCACCGTGAGATGAGCATAGCAGATTTCCAATATATATGCGATAACTGGCGTACAGGCGTAGAAGGTTTGGAAACTAAAAACGGCAAATACTATTGGTATTATAGTGACTGTGGTCCTCGTCCTGAATGTGTACCTGCTAAGTTTGTACAAATCAACGTGGGTGGCTGGAGTTTCCGTATTAGTGAGGAAGAAATGAAGAGCATAGTAGCAGAATTTGACTACCAAAAGAACAACGAGATGCATTGGGACTAGTAGTATTTGATCATTTTTTGACCTTCACCTTATAAATACATATAACGCATTACACGGGTGGGATCTAATTTTATGTTTAATAAAGTTAACGAGAAGAAGTATCAGGGCTTTCTAGTCATTTTAATACTAGCAATCTTTGTTGGTATCTATTGTCAGATAGCAAGTTTCTACCGTGTACACACAATAAACCCATTAGAAAATATAAAAGTTGATATCACAAAGCCTGTTTATGCAGATTCAAGAGAAATAGTATGGTACGGAACATATGATAGAAAAATATATTGCAGACTAGTTGACTTCCATATGTTATTAAAGCATGATACTGGTGCTGTTATATACATGTTAAAAGAAGATCAACTAACCCGTTCACCAAGCATAAGCATTAAACCCGGAAAAAATATTCCCATTGACTTCGCACTAAGAACTCCAGTTGGAATGGCACTGGGTGAATATACTAGTGAATTCTGGGGTTTGTACTTTTGTGGTAAAGGTATATTTAGAAGCCAGAGATCAGTTAACTTGGAAGCTGGCAAATTTACAGTAGAAAATATTCCCAAATAAAAAAGGGTAACAAATTAATGCTACCCTTTAATTTATTAAGCAAGAATCTTGCTTTATCCTTCTCTTGAGTCGCTTGCAAATGCCATGTCATATGTAGCTGCATCACTGCCACTATGAGTTGCTGCTGATGCAGTATCCCAATCAGCTTCAGTGGCAAATGTTCTAGTAATAGTTACTACGTTTGAACCATCTGCGGTTATACTATATGATTGACAGTTCTCATGTCCACCGCCACATTTACCATGTACGGCTTCCCAAGCGGCTTGATCAGCAAAAGTGGCTGATGCGTCTTGATCTGTTAATGTTTTCACAATTGTTATTGCCATTATATTTCTCCCTATAGGTATATAAAGTCTTATACACACATATTTATTAAAAAAAGGTGAAAAAAAGGTTGACACCAAGACGTCTTGGTGCTATACTAAGTATACAATAAGAAATTAAGCATTAACAGGAGTTCCAAATGGCATATGTTTCACAAGATAAGAAGGCAAGTTTAGCAGTAGGCATCAAAGCAGTACTTAAAAAGTACAATATGAAGGGTTCTATTGCAGTTAGACATCATTCCACACTAGTAGTTAACCTACAGAGTGGTCCAATTGACTTTGAACATAACGACTTTACTAGTGTTAATGTTTATTGGATTGATTCACATTACACAGGTGTTGCTAAAGACTTCCTAAATGAGTTGCTTTCAGCTATGAAAGGTCCTGAGTGGTTTGATAAGTCAGATGCACAGAGTGATTACTTCCACGTTAGCCATTATACAGATATTAATGTTGGTAAGTGGAACAAAGACTACATTTTAACAGAAATGCAGGCGGCATAATGCAAGAACAATCATCAGAATGGGATCGTGGGGGCTGGTACAAACCAGTCCAACTCGTGTATCCTCCTGGTGCTGGTGGTAATTTCATTGCGGGCATACTGGATAGTTGGAATCCAAACTGGTCAACTACTATGCAACGTGATGTAGAGACAAATGAATATATTATATCAGGTCCTGCTGTCATTAATTTATGGCACCCAGAACAAATATTCCATAAGAAGCCTGACAGGAGATGTGAACCCAGTTTAGCGAGAGCAAAATGGATAACTTCCGTCGTTAATAACAATGGACAAAAGATTGTAGTATGGAATTACGAAGGTGATCAAAATTATATAGAAGCTCTTAACAAACTAAAGAATCGCAAAAGTGTTCGCCCTGTTAATGCTAATACTATAAATCTAGTAAAACAACCTGAGTATGTAAGACGAATACTTGCGGGTTGTCCTTTCCGTATGAAGATAGTGGACAGTCAGTTAAGAAAATATACAAAAGCAGTGAAGCATCTCAAGAATACACATACACTCTACTACCATAAGGTATTCTTTCAGCAGGATAGAACAGAATTAAATAAATTAAAACAATTTATATGTGGTACTGACATAACTGATGCAGAGTATGAAAAGGCTAAAGAAGAGTTATGGAACTATATGCACATGAATTGTGAGGCACTTCTGGAGTTTACAAAATAAATAATAATATGGACGATCAACACATAGAAGCCACAGTAAAAGAACTAAAACTTCGTATACACCAACAACGAACGGCCCTTGAGTTGACATATCCAAAGAAAGATGTTACTATAGAAGAACAAGTACAAGTGCAGAAACAGGATAAACTTAGTGAATTAGCAGATAGTTTAAGACCGAGGAGAAAAAGTATAAATGACTTTTAGAGATTATATCAATAATTTATGGTATGAACACAAAAAAGAAATACATGCATGGACAGGCAGTTATCCTGACTATGAGATTAGGAAGTGGTTCTTATCAAACAAATGGTTCCTAAAAAACAAATTTAAAAACCAAGGAGATGACTAATGGAAGGTTACTATGCAGTAGGACTGGGCTTGTTACTAGCTGGAATAGGCTATTGGCACGGCAGAGGCAATGGCGTACTAGTGGGTATTGAGACTACTCTAAAATTTTTAGAGGATCAGAAAGCTATTAAGGTAGGTACTGATAGAAATGGTGAAACAACTATTGATTTGCCAGGACCTTGTAAGTGTGATAAATGAAGAATACTCTGTTAAGCACAAAGTATTCAGATAGATATACACAGGCAAAGGGTTTATTCGAAAAATTAAATACCCAATTGTTTACAGACATATGTAACTTAGCTGATGAACCTCCCAAGTTAACTGAATGGCATGATGCTGACTTGCCCAATAAGATCTATAGTTATAGACATGAGGGTCCTATAATCGGTTATGATGAAGACATAATGGTTGGTCCACATGATTGGGAGCATGAAGACAAACCCATTGGTGATTATGTTGTTCGTAAAAAGTGTTACATATATGACTGGACTAGTGAAAAACTACGAGGTAATCCCAATACTCCTACAGACATACTAAGTGAATTATTGTATTTTTGTGAAATGCATACAGACTTCTTACCGGAATTATTTTGTGGGCAAGAACAATACGACACAGAATATGTTAAAAAGTTCCTACATAAACTAATGGTAATAGAATATAGCACACCAACTGCTACTGCAGAAACACTAGTAGCACATAGACGGCATAATACTGAACGTTTCGGTCCTGACCACTGTGATGAAACACTAGCTGGTTTACATTTGGGAGAAAACTATTCAGAGTTTCAGACTCGAGATGCTAACGGCGACTGGCAATTTCATCCTGAACTAACTGAAGATTCAACACTATGGATGCACGGAGAACATGCAATTGATTCAGGCTATGAACCAACCTATCACAGAATGATACACAATAGCAACCCACAACATGGTGTACGTTATTCAATTATATTTGATCTACAGGTAAGATATGATTGATTGGCAAAAACTGGAAACCCTATTCGATAGATTAGATCACCCAACTATTATGCATCTAGTGGGCAGTAGTCACGAACATCGCAAGGATGATTGCTGGCCTGATAGACAATGGGAAGATTCATATGAAGCACATGGTATTGGCTTTGACTTTCAATATATGCCTGGACCACATGATCACCACTTGGAAGGTGCAAACAAACCAACTGGCATAGTTAATCAGGATGCTCGTATACATGACAACATAAGACGTAGGAAAATATATCTACAGGGTTATGATATACCCAAATCAACCGTTGCATGTCTACCTGAACTACAATACTTCAATGATCTAAGAGACAAATACGTTGATGAAGTAAGTAAAAATACAAAATATTTTCTAGATCAGACTGACATAAAGGAATTTGTATTACAATTAATGCTAATAGAATATTCCAACCTAAATGTACCCGAATGGTCAACAGATCGAGATTACTGGGTATGGAACTTTGATAGATTTGGACATGCACACATTGATGATAGTCTAGGTGGACTACATCTTGGTGAGAGTGACGAAGGCTTTTTTGTTGACACGGACGGCAAAAGAGTGTATCATAACTTAACTACAGGAGAGACTCTGTGGTTTTGGGGAGACGAAGCAAGTGCAAGTGGTATTGAACCAACTGTACATGGTGTAGATTACGTTAATGAATCTAATGGTAAAAGCCGTTATAGTGTAATTTTTAATTTAAAAACTGAAAGGTAATAAAATGCTAGTACCAATGGTAGTAGAACAAACAGGTCGTGGCGAACGCAGTTACGATATATATTCAAGACTAATGAAGGATCGTATTGTTATCCTAAATGGTGAAGTACATGATGCTAGTGCAAACCTAGTGTTAGCACAACTATTATATCTGGAAAGTCAGAACAGTAGTGAAGATATTCACTTGTATATTAATTCACCAGGTGGAAGTGTAACGGCTGGACTTGCTATCTATGACACAATGCAGTTTATTAGTTCATCAGTATCAACAATTGTAATTGGACAGGCCGCTAGTATGGGAAGTTTCCTAGCACAAGCAGGCGAACCCGGTAAACGTTTTGTTCTACCTGAGAGTCGCACAATGATTCACAGAGTTAGTTCAGGAACTCCGGGTACTCGAGGTTCAGTACATGTACAGGAATTACAGTTTGAAGATGCAATTCGTTCAATGGAAGAAAGCAAAAGACTTAATGAAAGACTCACACGTTTGTATGTAAAGCACAATACCAAAGGCAAATCATACGAAGAAATGTTTGACCAAATGAAGTTTGATACATTCCTTTCAGCAGAAGAAGCCGTTGAAAATGGTTTAGCAGACAAAGTAATTGAAAAGAAACCTGCATAAATACATATATGAAGATATATGAAGTAATTACCGAAGCATTTAACGATCCTTATCCAGTCAATTGGTTTCAAAAAACACAAGAGGTATGGGAAGGATCGGCTCAACTACCTGATGGCAGTAAACTTTTTATAGACATTACTGAGTCTGATGAAGGTTATTATACTATAGAATTTTCTCGTTCAGACTCTAAAGGCATGGGTGCTACAATGAAAGCAACCGGTGAGGGTAATGAATTTAGAATATTTGCTACAGTACAAGCAGGTATACTTGAATGGTGGAAATCAGTAGATGAAGATGATGTACAAAAGATAACATTCAATGCATCCAAACAAGCAGATGACAGTAAGAATAGACACAAGTTATATGCCAGGTTTGCTAAACAATGGGCAAGTAAAATTGGTTGGGTTGCTACTTCACGTGAAGAAGATGGAAGTATAAGTTTTGTTCTAATAAAACCACAAGCGGCCAAGTTTGCAAAAGATCAAGACTTGGAAGTAATGGAAGGTGTTAACGATCCAGGAATATTTAAAGCAGTATTCCTAGCGGGTGGCCCTGGTAGTGGTAAAAGTTTTGTTGTGAGAGATACTGGTGTTGCAAGTTCAATGGGCTTAAAACTACTTAACTCCGATAGTGCATTTGAAGCCTATATGAAACAGGCAGAAATGGAAACAACTCCAGATAATATCATGTCACCAGCTGGACAAGAACTTCGTGACAAAGCAAAAAATGTAGTAAAGAAACAGACCAGTCACTATATGAACGAGAGACTGGGCTTGGTACTGGATGGTACTGGCAAAGACTATGATAAAATTACATCACAAGCAACAAGACTTAAAAAACTTGGTTATGATGTTGCAATGGTATTTGTTAATACAGATATAGAAACGGCACTAGAGCGTAACGAAAAACGTAAGAGAAGCCTACCTGAAGATATGATTACTAAAATGTGGAAAGATGTACAATTAAATATTGGCAAGTTCCAGAGTTACTTTAATCAAAATATGTACATCATGGATAATAGTAATAGTGCAGACAGTTCAGCAGGTACAAATGAAATATATAAACGTCTAACCCAATTTATACAGGCTCCACCCAAGAGTGGTATAGCACAGAATTGGATTAAAAAGCAACAATCTAAGTGATAGTTCCCCTTGTGTTTACTGACACTATAACTCCTAGTGAAAATAGGTAAATACATACAGGATACTAGAGGGGAATACATGTATACATATAAAGCAAAACTAATAAGGGTAATTGATGGAGACACGGTTGATGCAGAAATTGATCTAGGCTTTAGTGTCTATGTCAAGCAACGTATTAGATTATACGGTATTAATACTCCTGACAGTAGATCGAAAGACTTGGAAATTAGAGAAAAAGGTATCAGTTCAAAAGCACGCCTTAATGAAATCTTAACCAGGGAATTTATTGTTGAAACAATTTTAAACAAACGTGGTAAGTTTGGTAGAATACTTGGTGTAGTGTTTACATCTAATGAAGATGACGGAACGCTCACTAATATCAATGAAACCCTAGTAAAAGAAGGTCATGCACTAAGTTACTTTGGTGCCAGCCAGGACGAGTAGGAAACACATGAAAATATTTGGATATTGGACAATGCTGGTTGCACTAGTTATTAGTGGAGTGGCAGCATATTATAGTATTATCGGATTGGTAGCAATCTTTGCCGCCGCCGCAATACCTATTATTATAATGGGAGCCGCACTTGAAGTAGGCAAACTAACTACAGCCGTATGGCTACATACATATTGGAAACGTGCAACTTGGTGGATGAAATCTTATCTGTCGTTTGCACTATTACTACTGATGTTTATTACAAGCATGGGTATTTTTGGTTTCCTATCCAAAGCACACATTGAACAAACAGCCGCATCAACTGAATCAGTAGTACAAGTTCAACAGATTGGCATAGAGATTGCACGTTTAAATGCGACGATTACAAGAGCAGAACAAAAGATAACCAAAGCAGAAGCATCAAGTGGTACAGCCAATGCAGGTGTACAGAAACAAATTGATACAGAACAAATTCGTATAGATGAAACATATAAACGTATACAACCTGCTATACAAGAACAAAACAAAATTATTGAAAATGCTCGTGCCAACGACACAACCAAAGTAGAACCATATCTAGTTCAGCTTCAGGGACTTGATGATGAAATTAAAAGTCTAAACAAACAAGCAAACGAATATGAGATAGCACTAAAGGCAGTCGCAAAAGATACTGCCAGTATTGATGCAAGCATTAAACCATATCAGACACAGATAGATCAGATTAATAAAGACATAGAAACACTACAACGCCTAGCAACCAGTGGTGAAACAAAAGAGATTAAAAAGTTTCAACAGACAATAGGTATTAAGAGTGATGGTATATTTGGCAGTAATACTGCTAAAGCAACTACTGAATGGAAAGAAAAGCAACAGGCTCGTATTGATGAACTGAGTGCTACTATTACTAAATTGCGTAAAGACAATGAAATAGAACTTAATGCAGAACGTGATAGACTTAGAAACTTAATTGCACTAGCTCGTGGAGAGAACCTAAAGAGTATTAAACTTCGTAAGATAGAAGTACTTAAAGTAATTGACTCAGTTCGTGCTAGTGAATCTCCTGTTATTAAGACAGCAAGAAACGAGATTGCAAGAATACGTTCAAGTGCAGATACACAGATTAAAGCAAGTCAGGACTTAATACAAAAACTAAGAAACAGTTTAAAGGTAGGAGCAGATGCTGATGTTGATGCACTGATTGATGAACAACTCCTAAAAATTAAGACAGCGACAGCAGAAATAGATACACTTACCAACGAGAAGTACGCCCTAGAGGCAGAGACTCGCAAACTGGAAGCAGAAGTTGGTCCAGTTAAGTATATTGCAGAATTTGTTTACGGTGAAACCGCAGACAATACTATGCTTGAAGAAGCAGTTCGATGGGTTATCCTAATACTTGTATTGGTATTTGATCCACTAGCAGTTGTTCTTGTTATTGCAGGTTTAACTCTAATCGAACAAAACAGACGTCCCAGGCAAGTCAGTGAAGAAACCGTAGAACAACCAGTCGGAGAAGTTAAGTCCGAAGGCGATGAAGGAAAACAAAGTTCAAAAGAAGAAGCAGCTGAAATAGTGGAAGTCGATGATACTCAAAAAAAAGTCGAAGAGCCCGTGACTGAGGTTGCGGTTGCAGAAGAACCCACAGAGGACACAACTAAGGACATCGTGGAAGTAACTGAAGAGCTTGTAGCAGACGAAGATGGTTTGTATAAAGACGACAAGGGTACATTTGTATTGGACGAACGTGGAGGAAGAAAATATTTAATTGATCCTGCACAATACATGGAAAACGATAGAATGAGAAGAAAAAGATCTGAAGAAGAAAACAGAAAACAGATTGAACAAACTATTGATAAAATGAAAACAGAAGGTAGATGGCCTAATCCACCTGAAAGTCCCACAGAAAGAGAAAGCGTCAAGGACGTTATTAGAGAAGTCTTAGATAAAGATAAAGATGGACAACTATCAGAACTATTAGAGAAGGCAAACCAGCAAACTCTAGATGAAGTGTACCGTAAAATTATAGAAGATCTTGAGAAGTAATATTGGAAAACGCAACTAATGAAAATCGACAACAGTAGTTACACAGTAACTCATCCTGACCTAATGCTGACACAAGACGGCATTAATGTATGTATTAGTTCAACTGATATAGAACTAGTTAAATCTATACAACATACATTTGAGAAGTTTATACAAAGCAGTATCGTCTTTAATGTGCAGAAGAATGTAACAACAGACACAACCCTTGCTTGGTTGTATTATATAAGTGAACCTGCAGATTTTCTGTTGATTGACTTGGATACATGTGCTTGGATTGATATTTGTTTAGCAATGAAGAAGCAGGAAGTGGAAGGCAAGTATGTATTGTTCTTTAACCAACGTAACGTTAAACCAGAAGCAGTTACACTAATAAATGCTATGGGACAATTTTATATGTTGGATGGTGTAAAAAAACTTGATAACTTTATACATCAAGAAATATTACCCAGGGGTAGTTATTAATGTTAGCCTGTAGTTTCTGTGGAAAGACACAACGTCAAGTCGCGAAACTACTAAGTGGTTTGGATACTACACACATATGCAATAATTGTGTTGAGCTAAGTTATAATATCCTACAAAAAGAAATGAAAGCCAACACCAGTACCAGAGAACAATTGGGTATGACGATAAAGAAACAGTCACCCAAACAAATTGTTGCATATCTGGATGAACATATAATTGGACAGGAGACTGCAAAAAAGAGTGCCAGTGTTGCAGTATATAACCACTTCAAACGATTATTTAGAAAGCCCAAAGTACCAGTACAAAAGAGTAATATGTTATTCATTGGTCCAACAGGTGTGGGTAAAACACTAATTGCACAGAATCTAGCAGAACTATTGGATGTTCCTTTCGTCATTACTGATGCAACTACTATAACAGAAAGTGGTTATGCTGGTGATGATGCAGAAGTATTAATAAGCAAACTATTTCAAGCCGCCAATTATGACTTGCAAAAAGCCCAAGTGGGTATTATCTATATAGATGAAATAGATAAGAAAGCAAAACGTAATGACTATGTTAGTCTAAGTAGAGATGTAAGTGGTGAAGGTGTACAACAAAGCCTACTAAAACTTATGGAAGGGTGCGTAGTAAATACCACCAGTAAACGTGGTTCAAAGCAACAACAAGTGGCATTCGATACTAAAGATGTACTGTTTATTGTGGGAGGAGCGTTTGTAGGGCTGGATACAAGTATTATGGAGCGTATAGGCAAGAATCGTATAGGTTTTGGCGACCAAAAGATAACTACTAGTGTAGGTTGGGAACAACATTTAGAAACACAGGATCTAATACAGTATGGATTAATTCCAGAGTTTATAGGTAGATTACCAAGTGTAAATATACTACATGAACTGTCAAAGGAAGATCTAGTTAAAGTATTATTAGAACCCAAACATAGTATAATTAAACAATACCAAGCGATGTTTGAATTAGACGATATTGAACTGGAGTTCAATAAAGAAAGTATATCAGCGATAGCTGACAAAGCCATTGATCAAAATATAGGTGCAAGAGGATTGCGCCGTATATTAGAGGAAATGTTATTGGAAATCCAATTCGAACTTCCTGATATGGCAAAAACAGGAGTAAAGAAAATAGTAATAACAAAGGACACAATTATAAACGGTAGCAATCCCAAATACGTCCGAGGAGACGTAAGTGAATAAACAATCCAAAAGACCAACAATATTAGCTAATAATAGTATACAAGCACAGACTCTCAGAGTTAACATGCCGGACGGTGAAAGTATTATAATGTCACGAGATGATGCAATTAGAAATGCAAATCGTTTGGATTTAGATCTAGTAATGATTGCCGAGAATGCAGAACCGCCTGTCGCAAAACTAACAAGCCTAAATAAATACATGTACGATATTAAACAAAAGGCTAAAGAAGCAAAGAAGAAGCAACGTACAAGTTTTACAGAGCAAAAAGAAATCCGTATGGGAATGAACATTGATGATCATGATCTAATGGTTAAAGTTCGTAGTGCTAGAAAGTTTCTGGATAAGAATAATTCAGTTACTATTACTATACAACTTAAAGGCAGAGAGCGAGGCAAACAAGATATGGCAAGACAATTACTATCCAAGTTTGCAGAGTTATCAAAATCAACATTAGAAAATGTTAGCTTCAGTGGTAATAGAATATCAGCAAAGATAAAATAGAAAAGGATTATAAGATGACTTGGGAAAACAGATACCTAGCAAGAGAATTTACAGCAGAAATACCTCCACAGGAAACAGTGGATAGAATTACAGGTATTGTTAATTACATACCGTCTCAAGTTTCAGACAATGATCACTTCTGGGTCCTACTAACACCTGAACATACACATATTAAAAAGTGGCTAGTGGATAATGTACACTACCATGAACAGACAGAAGAAGGAAAGATAGCCAAAGAAAACTTTGCACATTTAATTGAAGCTCCTTACATACTTCATTGTGCATATAATACTGTGGACGACAGTCAAAAGGAATTTGACTTCCAGATTAGAAATGCGTTCTTTGGTGCTGGTGCTCTTATTTGTGAAATCGTACACTCAGGACTTGATAGTACTGTAATAGGATGTACTGAAGGCTTCCAAACAGATAAAGAACAAAAACGTGCAGAATATAAACAAATTCTGTGGGATAGTTTTCCTAAACTGAAAGGTCTTAATTTAGATCCATCATTATCAGTAGGCTTTGGATATGGCGTAAAGCATACTACAAGAGATGAAGTTCGTGAAAATGAACACGGACATCAATGGTATAGTTACAAAAACTCACATAAAAGCCCTAATCTAGTTACTGCATAAAAAAATTAATAAATAGTATTGACAACAGAACAATTTGTTGTTATATTATATACATGGATGCCGCTATAGGATCCATAAATTAAATCTTGCTTATTAAAGGAGAAACAAAATGACAAGAACATTAACAACCCTAGACCTACCAAACTTTTATAAAGCCACTATTGGCTTTGATAGAATGTTTAACCAATTCCAACAAACAATTGATACCAATGCATCAGGTGGATATCCACCATATAATGTAGTGGAACTTGCTGAAGATGAATTTATGATCTCAGTAGCAGTTGCAGGATTTGGAATGGAAGATCTCGATATTACAAAAGAGAAAAACGTTTTAAAAGTAATTGGAACTTCACCTGTACCAGTAGATGGTCCAGAAAACATGAAATACCTACACAAGGGAATCGGCTCACGAAACTTCCGTAGGGAATTTACACTTGCAGAACATATAAACATTGTTACTGCTGAACTAAGATTGGGTATGCTTAATATCCACTTGAAGTTGGAAGTACCAGAGGATCAGAAGCCTCAAAAAATTTCCATTACTGAAACAAACTAAGTAGTAAATAAAGTCTAGGAGGAGAGCAATCTCCTTCTAGTATAACAAGAGAGAAAATAATGTCAACAGAACAACAAGCAGAGAATACAGTAGTTAAACTAAAATCACCCAACAAGTATAATGTGATTATGATTAATGATAATGTAACACCAATGGACTTTGTTATCCAGATCTTAATGGTAATTTTCCATAAAGAAGCTGATGCGGCCAAGGATATAATGCTTGAAGTCCACGAGAAGGGACGTAGTATTGCTGGCACCTATAGCTTTGAAGTTGCAGAACAGAAAAGTATAGAGACTATTTCACATGCACAAAAGGCAGGATATCCTTTGGATGTGAGTATAGAAGAAAATGGATAATAATGAAAATAGCAATAACGCAACGTGTTATTGACTATCGCAATGGACCATATGATTCAATAGATCACGGCTTTTATAGCATGTTTGATTCTCATCAATTGGTACCAATACCAAATAAATTAGCACACTTTAAAACAAGTTATATCACTGATGCAGACTTAGTGGTTTTCAGTGGTGGTAATAGTATGGTAGACGGCGATTGGCAATACAATAGAGAACGATTAATAGTTGAGAAACATGCACTTGATCTAGCTCTATCACATAACAAAAAGATCCTGGGTATATCAAGAGGAACACAATTTCTAACTATGAGCCTGGGTGGATCTATTGAAGAGACAGATCAACATAAAGATGATCACACAGTTTATTATAATGACACAATTAAAAAAGTTTGTAGTAGACATAATGAACTATTAAGTACACTACCGCCAGGAGTTACACAACTAGCAAAAGACTCACAGGGTTATTGTGAAAGCTGGAAACTGGAAAACATTGGTTGTGTATTGTGGCACCCTGAACGTATGGACGATCACTGGATGCCAGATGAGATTACCAGTATAGCTGGCTTACACTTAAAAGGTTGACAAAGTCTAATATTGTGCTATATTATAAGAATAGTCACCGTAATATTTTAGGGAGAAAATTATGGATCAACTAACACTTTGGATGGCATTAGGCTTTCTATTCGCAGGCTATTCAGTTATAGCAAACGATAGTATTCAAACACTAGGCACATGGATTGCTAGTAATAACGAACGATTTAAATGGACAACAATGTGGATAGCGGCTAGTTCAGTCCTACTGTTTACATTATGGCATGGATGGTATATCAATGGCGGTGACATCAGTTATGGCAGATTAGATAAAATTCCATTCCAAGAAGTACAATGGTACCATGCAAGTGCCCCATTAATATTATTACTGTTAACAAGAGTAGGCGTACCCGTAAGTACAAGTTTCTTAGTGTTAAGTGCCTTTGCAAGTACATTTGTATTAGAGAAGATGCTAGTAAAAAGTATAATGGGTTATGCAGTAGCAGGAGTATTTGCTTATGCACTATGGATATTTGTAGCAAGACGATTGGATGAACGAAACAATCCTGTTAAAGAAGAACGCAAAAAATGGTGGCGTGTAGCACAATGGGTAAGTGCTGGATTTTTATGGTGGACTTGGTTAGCACATGATATTGCCAATATTGCAGTATTTTTACCAAGGCAAGTGCCATGGGATATGATGATAGGTGTAAGTTTAATTTTTGTAGGTGGACTTGCTTATATGCTCCGTGAAGGTGGCGGCAAGATTCAACAAATTGTACTAGAAAAACAACATACAAGATATGTTAGAAGTGCCACAATAGTAAACATTGCATACTTTCTATGCTTGTACTTCTTTAAAGAACTAAACAATATTCCAATGTCAACTACTTGGGTATTTGTTGGACTACTATGTGGACGTGAACTAGCAATCAGTACAGTAAGTAATGGATCATATAGATTAAAGAATGTGTTTCCGATTATTGGTAAGGACTTTATGAAGATGATGATAGGCTTAGGTGCAAGTTTAGGTATAGTACTAACTATACATTATATTATAGTTCCTAATGGACTATAGGAGGAAAAAATGAGAATTGATAATGATATGAAACTAGACTATAAAGACGTATTGATTCGTCCTAAACGTAGTACACTAGGTTCAAGAAAACAAGTAAGACTGCATAGACGTTTTACTTTCCGTAACTATAAGGAAGCTGAGTATCAAGACGTAATGATCCCTGAACCTCATTATACAGGTATTCCTATTATGGCGGCAAACATGGATGGCGTTGGCACATTTGAAATGGCAGATAAATTATCCCAACAGGATATGTTTACTTGTTTAGTTAAAACATATGAAGTAAATCAACTGGTAGAGTTCTTTGATCCAGACGACTTTCAAACATTGAATAGACGTATTGAGAATGTTGCATATAGTATGGGCATTCAGGATGCTGACATGCAAAAATTCCTAAAGGTTATGGAGTTATCTAACGGAGTTATTAAGTATGTCTGTGTTGATGTAGCAAATGGCTATTCAACTAGATTCGCAGAAGTAATTAGAACTATTAGAGCACAATTTGATGACGTTGTTATCATTGCTGGAAATGTAGTTACAGGAGAAATGACGGAGGAATTGATTCTTGCAGGAGCCGATATTGTTAAAGTGGGCATTGGCCCTGGTAGTGTTTGTACTACTCGCATACAGACTGGCGTGGGGTATCCGCAACTCTCGGCGGTTATCGAATGTGCCGATGCAGCTCATGGCCTCGGTGGTCATATTATTGCTGACGGCGGTTGTACTTGCCCTGGTGATATAGCAAAAGCATTTGCGGCTGGTGCCGACTTTGTTATGCTTGGTGGTATGTTAGCAGGACACGATGAAGGTGGTGGAGAAGTAGTTACAAAATACTATCAAACAGGCGAGGTTATCCGTGAAGATGATGGCGATCAAACAACCTGGAAAGATTGGATTGAACGTAAACAGTTTGTACAGTTCTATGGTATGAGTTCAGACGCCGCCAATACTAAACATTTTGGTGGACTTAAAGAGTATCGTTCATCAGAAGGCAGAGAAGTACTAGTACCTTATAGAGGTCCTATAGAACCAACTGTACAAGATTTACTTGGTGGACTTAGAAGTACTTGCACATATGCAGGTGCTCTCAAACTAAAACAACTCAGTAAGTGTACAACGTTTATACAATGCACCCAACAGTTTAACGGAGTTTATGCATAATGTGGGTATTGGTATTCATATATTTTTACGATGCACAGCCGTATGTAGAGTTAGTCAGTGGACATAAACACATGACTGATTGTTTTATGGCAAGAGAAGAACTAGCAAATGAGCTTGGTAAAGGCAATGGCTTTTTTAAAGCTGAACAACAAGGTATTTGTATTAATATGTTAGACTCCTAACTGCTACAAAATAGCACACATATAAAGTTTTGATGCTGATCACTGTAATTTACTTTTATTACAAATCAGCATTAATGTCTGTAATATTCTTTTATCTATGCTCTATGGGCAACAGTGAAATGCCCACAGAACATGCCTAGAATGCCCTTTTTCGGGGAGTTCGGTGATAAATAAAAGTGTATTAAAGAAGAGCGTCCTCAGCTCGGTAAAAATGAGTGGCACTAGGAAAGACTAGGCCGGCTCGCGGCTTAAAAGTAGATGACGGTAGCAACAGACTACTGACGGCGGAAAAGACCGCGGTATTGCTTTCCTCAAGCATCATAAAAAACAACAGGAGATTAAAATGGGTAAAACTATGGGCAATATCCTTGTGAGTATGTTTGGTCGCCGTAGCACTAGCTATGAGAATGAGTTACTTACTTGGGCAAAGACAGAATACGGAAACGATTGGCGTTTCGCATACCAACATATGTTGGATAATCACGGTAAAGCACCTAAAATGGGAATATTTAAATAATGACACAGGCAATAATGGCAGCATCAAGCCTACTAACAGATGCAATAGAATCAATAATGGACGATCTTAGAAATCTTAAACTAAGAATTCAAGAGCGTAGAGAACAAGCAAGAACAATGAGAGAACTAAGCAGATTATCAAATCATGATCTACATGATATAGGAATTTGCCGTGGTGATATCACAAGTATTGCAAACGGAACATTTTATTCAGACAGAATAAATGACGCAGAAATAAAAACACATGTGAGAGGGTATAACTAATGAAACTATTTACAACACTAATATTAATTTTATCATTTGCCTTTCCGGCACTAGCCTCAGACATAACAATCGACATGCTAAACAAACGTGACGATGGTGCTAAGATGGTTTACAGTCAAGACATTGCTCGTATTGACGTTGGTGATACAATTACATGGTTACCAAAATCAAAAGGTCACAACGTAGAATTTAAAGCAGGACCAGATGGTTGGAAAGCACCAAAGAAAAGTAAAAATAATAAAGAAGTTTCAATTACATTTGATACTCCTGGCGTTTACTTTTACCAGTGTTCACCACACAAAAGCATGGGCATGATTGCTCTTGTAGTTGTTGGTAACGATACCTCAAATAAAGACACAATCCTAAAAGCAAGTAAAGCCAAGGGAAGAAGTAAAAAGAAACTTAAAAACCTACTAGGAGAACTATAATGTCAGCACATACAATGTATATTACAACATGTAATATTTGTGAAAAGATCGGAAACGTCTTACAAA
>Ga0181388_1000160_pt1 | contig 21798 bp, 22 predicted proteins | sample 11SPOviralmetaG_FD_130120 | JGI IMG/M metagenome (GOLD analysis project Ga0181388, IMG submission 130120) | Marine viral communities from the oligotrophic San Pedro Time Series (SPOT) site, San Pedro Channel, CA, USA - 11 SPOT_SRF_2010-05-17 | ecosystem: Environmental > Aquatic > Marine > Strait...
CCAAATGAATTATTATTACAAGATATAAATTATGTTAATTCCGTACCAATAAATAGTGATCTAAAATATTATATAAATAAAATAAAACAACAAATATTACCATTAATAAAAAATATTGATAGCTATTCATTGATACATGGTGATCCTCATTTAAATAACATTCTAGCAAATCAAGAACAAATGTATTTTATTGACCCACGCGGAATTTTTGGAGAAACATTATTATTTGGTTTAAAAGAATATGATTATGCAAAATTTTTATTTGGGTTATCAGGATATAGTAAATTTGATAATATGAATATAGACAATCTAGATATAGAAAATAAAAATTTGAACGTCGATTTCATAAAAGAATGTGAGTTTGTATTTGAAACAACCTTATTTGACAATTTAACAAAGCTATTGACATTGAGTATTTGGTTAGCTAACAATAGTACGTTCCAATGCAACAAAAAAAGAACATTGAGTTTAATGATTGCTTTTTATTATTGTGAAAAATATTTTGCATTAGAGTAAATTCAATAACTGAACATAATCATTAAAAATATAACAATCGTTGTTTTTGAAAATATTGTCATTATTAACCATAAAAATTAATGATGTTACATCCTTTAATGCTTTAAAACCAACTTCGCTATCTTCTATACCTATTACATTTTTTGCGTTTTTTCCATATTTTTTGATAGCTAGTTCAAAGCATTCGCTATTAGGTTTTGGTTCTTGATAGTCTTCACGCACTATCCATTTATCTATTAATTTTAACATAGGCTGTTTTTCTTTAAATATTTCTATTGTTTTTTTACCAGTATTTGTAACAACGCAATAATTAATTTTCATTTCATTTAATTTATTAATGAAAATATCTGCATTTTCTATAATTTCAATATTTTCAGTATTTTGAAACTCGACTAGTTTGTCTTGTTTTATTGTATCGACCTCTTGAACATTGAAGTTCATTTCATCTTTCATGTAATCATCAAAATGTTTTGAATTTATAATACTATTCCATTTGTCAAAATCTATAAAAGGTTTATCCATTTTTTGAAATACTCTTTCGTATGCTTCATAATGAACTTTACTTGAATTAATTAAAGTACCATCTAGGTCAATCATAAAAAAAGAATCATTGTTAATATTTGATAATTTATATTTATTAAAGCATAAATCCAATGTTTTGTCGAAGTCAGTAAATCTATATTTTTGAATGTCGTATTTATTATCACATAAATCAGTATCGTATGGTCTAACAGCTATGCCATAACTCTTTGCGTTATTTGGTTCAATAACAACACCTTTATTTTGAATAATCGACTGAATTTTATTACACATATCAAATTTGGAATATTTATTGTGTGGATTATAGAAATGGAAAATATCAGAATCATCTGAGAAACATTTTTCTATTATAAACACGACCAAATCTCTTATAAACAATGGTCTTCTTAAACAATAATTATCCTCTTTCAGTGTTGTTTTCCTTAAATCCATTAAATTTTTACCTATTAATGTAACTGCATTATCATGTATTTTACTATTTTCACTATATAAAACAGGTGTTCGTATAATTGCATAACTCGTGCAATTTTTTTGAACTCTGTATTCGGAAATAAGTTTACTTATGCCATAATTCTGTAAAGGATTTTTTGGACTATCCGGATAATTAGGCTGTCTGGAACCATCAAAAACGTAATCTGTAGAAATATGTACGAAACGAATATTTAATTTATTACAAACAAAACTTGTAATATGAACCAATTCGATATTTGTTTGTTTTGTTTTATTCCAGTCATTTTCACAAACATCTGTTAATCTTTCAACTATACTGAATAGACAGCATTTTATATTTTTATCTTTTAGAAATGTTTCCAATTCATCTGGATTAGAAAAATCTATTTTAAAATAATTAGGTTTATCTATTTTATTATTGTTATATGTTCCAATATAATCTATGTGTTTTTCATCAAGTAAATTACATAATTCTTTGCCTACTAACCCTGAAGCTCCACACACTAAAATCATTTGTAATAATAATAAGATAAATGATTTTATATAGTAATTATTCATGATTAAATTTATTATACCAAAATTTTATTTATTATATTTGTAGTACTTTTATTTTCTTCTAATTCTATCAGCATTATATTTTTTAAAGATGGGTGTTTGTCTAAGATATCTTCTTTTTTATAATCTGTTCCTTTGAACCATGTTTCAGGTTTAATTATATTCATAATATTATCCAAAACACTTTCATTGCCGTCGTTAATTTCATCATATAAAATTATATAATCTATAAAATCCATATGCATTAGCATATGTAATCTATCGTTAATATTGTTTATTGGACGTTTATCGCCTTTTAAAAATTTAATTTGTTCATCAGAACTTAAACATACAAACAAATGTTTGCATTTTTGTTTTGCTATTTTTAATGTTTTTAAATGTCCTGTATGTATTATATCAAAACATCCAGATGTTAATCCAATATTTTGAAAATTATTTAATTCTATCATATCAGATAATTGACTAGTTGAATAAATAATTTTATTTGTTAATGGATAGCTTATGTTTTTCATCATTATTAATTCTACATCATTTGTTAATAAAGAATAATTATCGTTTGGATTTATAATGCTTCCTGGACCACAGACATTTCGTTGGAAAATATTCCCTTTTAATAGTATTACTTTATCATAATCACTAAAGGGTATTATTTCATTATTATCTTTCATTTTTACTATTTTTATTTCTGTACTATCCAAATTGTAAGTGTCAATATTATGAAAATTCATGATTTCATTTTCGTTCGCTTCTTTGGGTACTACAGAAGTTTCGTATCTATTTTTATCACGATTATACACATCTTTTATGCGGAGTAAATCATTTTTATCTGTGTATTCGATTTCATCAGTATATATTTCTATTTCCATAAGTACTGAATGATTTGTATATGAGTGAATACCATGAAATGTATTTCTAGGTATATAAAGATTATCTAATGTATTTAAAATTTTATAGGAATCAAATAAATTAATTTTAAAACTACCATCCAAACAATATATTAGTGTATCCTTTTTAAAATGGCAATGTAAAGATGTTTCGCAACCACTATTCACATGCAAAATCCAAATACCTATTTTATTGTTTTGATAAGCCAAGTACTCATATCCCCATGGTTTTTCAAAAATCTGTTTAAAGTATTCTTTTTTTTCTGAATTTTCACGTAAACGACCATTTGCATTATTTGTTATATCTATTTCTTCACTTTTTGGGGTTATAAATTGCATTTATAATATAAAATATATAATTTTTAAATTATAAACTATTTACATATATTCTGCGTATGAAGCGATTTTATAATATTTCTACTGCTATTGGTAAAATATTTAATATTGTCGTTTAGCTTTACATCAGCATTATGTGTATATTTATCATTACTATGATAATATAAAATATTTGGTATATTATAAATATCTTCATCAAAAAATAACCAACATGCACCACAAGTGGTAATTACTATAGAGTTGCATTTTTTTGCTATTTCCCACGTTTTCAATAAATTATCACAATTAGAATCAGGGTAAATATTAAAGTCCCGGTCTAAGTACAAAATATTTTTATGTACAGGATAATTACTATTATAAAAAGGTATTATTAATATTTTATTTTCTATATTTTTTGCTAATACATTAATTAAATGATGAATATAATTTTTATGAAATGGTACTGATAATGAATCAAAATTATACACAAAAGTTATATTCAAATTCGTGTTATTTTTGAAGTCAATAAATTTTTGCTCTGCCTGAAATTTAATAGGATGCAACATATTACATTTTTTTATATCGAATTTTATATCCATGCCAAACTCAATGTTTAGTTTATTAATCATTTCATTCCATTTTTCAAATGCATCTATAATATCATAATCATTATGGCCTAGTGCAGTAGACCACGTATTTATGCATAATTTTTTTTGTGTGTCATAAGAAACTAATTTATATGGAGTTCGACGTTCTAACGAATTAATTTGTTGAATTAAATTTACGTCATCTATTTTATTAGTGTTTTCTATATGTGAAAAAAATGTATCACCTTTCGTAATATAATAATAAAAAACAATATCAGGATTTGCTTTGCAAATCAAATTCATGAATAATGATGTAATATATGCGTCACCAATATGAAATAGATTATAGAAACAAATATCTATATTTTGTGACATTTCTATATAGTAATATAGATTATTTTAATATCTTTTTACCAATAACAACTACCTTCCACTTTTTGAAAGTCTTTAGGTTTCTCATTGTTATTAGGACGACTCCAGTGTTCATTTAAATGAATGCGTAAGATGTCCTGACGTTCACGAACCCAACGGCTTCCATATATACCAAAATACATTTGTAGAACGCCCCCCACATATATTGCGGATTTATTCATTTTACTATATATGTAATCACACACTAGATTTCCATATCCTCCACAACTACATAACGCCACATCAAATTCGTCTTTCATTAATTCAAGTTTTTTATAAAAATCACACAATTCTACATCAAATTCACGACTTTCTTGCGTTCCTTGTGTTTGTGGAGGTTTAATGAATACAAATTCACATTCAGGAAATAAATCAACACCATATATCTCTTTACGTTTATTTATTTTTTCTTTCATACTATCTTCAAAAGGACTAATAATAAGCAAACGTTTTCCACGTAACGCCCATGTCCATGGATTATGTAAATAATGATATACATCAAATGCAAACGCCCAAACCTTTTCTTGTTGAAAAGTTGATAATACATAATCATGCGATTGTTGTATGGCTCTATAAACAGCTCCCCAAGGTTCCCATACAGAATACAATTCACTATGTTCAAATGCTTTAAAATACAATTCACTATACTTTTTTGCTGACTCGAAACTAGTCATATTTACACCTGCATTGTTTTTCAAAATATGATAACGTAATAACTTGCTTGTTTCATCATTTTGTGGGATTTTTCCTTCAACCATCATACGAACAAAAAAAGCAAAATTGTTTTCTTCACCTGCTATACGCGGTATAATAAATGGTTTATTGTTATCTAATTTCTCTTTAATAAATTTTCCAAACTTTGTATTATCATCTGAAAAGTGTAAATATTTCAATTGATTTGTACTATGCAATACGTTCTGAATATCTACACCAAGAGAAGGAGGGGTTTGTTTAATATTTGTACGGGCAGGAATATACAACCCATATGGGTCGGGTAAACGATCGTCGCGTGTATAATCACGATTTTGATCAGTATGATAGTGATAAATAGGTACCCATAAAGGGTCATTGTAAATGGTATAACCAAGCGTTTTCAATAAATAAATCATTTTGTTATCACAACCGATTCGCCCCAAATCAAAATTAAAGGCCTTATTCTCTTGTTTACTAATCATAAAATCAGAATGAATAATCCAAGCATCCCAACTATCAGCGCGGGCACCTTGAATAAAAAAATCTTTATGGACATTTTTGTTATTGATTACCTTTTCATATACTTCTTTTTGTTCATCCTTGAGCATTTCTAAATAAGACATTTGTGAACCAAATAAAGATGCCTTCTTTAAATCTTCGTGTCCACGATATTCATGTCGTAGCAAAGCAAACGCCTTTTTCTCTTCGTGGATATCACTCATTTGTAGACGATTTAATTGTGGAGTAAAAAATATATCTATATTAGCAATGGCAATATAACCTTTTATGTTTTCCTCCAAAACATAATCAAATACATGTGAAAATTTCAATCGTTTTCCCATGTCGATTTGTTTAATCTTTTCACTTGTTACACCTAACTCCTCGTCGCTATATATCTTTTCATTTAAGAGAATAATTTGTTTAATATAAGTATTTGCTACATTTTGTTTTAAACAATGCTTAATTTCTTCATTGCGTTTTTCATCCTTATGAATAAAAAATTGGCTAAAAAGATAGACATTATCTTTGCATCTGTTTTTAGTCAGTTTGGTAGGTGGTGAAATCTCGAGAAAAGTTACCATTACTTACAATACTATATTTTATTCAGGATTTTCTAACTTATTTTTCAATGCAAATAATATTATATATTTTTATAGTTGCAATATGAAATGGTATGTTCGAAATGCAAACAAACTGGTCATAATGCGAGGTCGTGTAAAAACGAAATTATTAATGAAGAAGTATCTCATGTAGATGTAGATAGTGACATTAAAGAAGTGAACAAAAAAGAAAAAATAACAAATTATTATTGTTATTTTTTGGGTCAACATAATAATTGGAATGGCCAAACATACAATGGTTACACGACTAATTTAAAAAGACGTTTGCGGCAACATAATGGAGAAATAAAGGGTGGAGCATGGGCAACAACATCGAAAGAAAATGGCGCATGGTCATTTATTGCAGTGATGACATCCAAATCATGGCAATCTATATCACGTGCAATGGCATGCGAATGGAATTGTCGCTATCCAACTAGAAAAAAACCACGACCAAAAATATATGCAGGTTCAAGTGGTAGAATAAATAGTTTGGTCGAAATATTTACACACATCAAAGATGAAATTTCATTGTACGTTCATCCAGAATTTTACACACGTGCGGTCGGTTTAAATATCCCCGAACATGTTACTATTTACCAAAGTTTAGATGAATTGGAATAATTTATGGGGTTACACACATCTTATTTTATATTTTTCAAATATAATGACAAATAAAGTAATAATCTATTTAACACGTCATGGTGAAAGTGAATACAATGTATTGAAAAAAATAGGCGGCAATTCAAATTTAACTGATAAGGGTTTGCATTATTCAAAAGTTTTATACGAATATTTTCAAAACGATAAAATAGACGTATATACAAGTAATTTAAATCGAACTATTCAAACATCAAAATATTTTCACGAAACAAGAGCGTATCCTGAATTAAATGAAATAAATTCAGGTATTTGCGATAGTAAAACATATGATGAAATAAAATCATTGTATCCCGAAGAATATGAAAAGAGAAAAATAAATAAATATTGCTATAGATATCCGAAAGGTGAATCTTACGAAGATATTAAAAATCGTGTAACGCCATTTATGGAAGAAATATTAAAAACAAGAGACAATCGTTTAATTATTTGCCACCAAGCAGTATTACGTGTTTTATATTCATTTTTTATAAAAATTTCAGAACAAGAAATACCTCATCTAGAAATACCATTACACACACTATTTAAGTTTACTATATTTAAACAAGACGATGAAATAAAAAACGTGGAATTAGATAAACATTATTTCTCTATATAAGATTTACAAATTTCCTTCATTTGTTTGTAATTTATAGAATTATAAACCATGATACATTTATTCAAAAAATATGATATTCTACCATTAAGATTGAAATAGTGATTTGTGTACATGCTTTTTGAATCGCCAATGTAGACTATTTGACCTTTATTTTTATAATTAAACTCATCACCATGGTTATTATTAAATTTATTTGCCAAATAATATCCTTGTTGACTTGCTTTTTGAGCAGTAGGTGGTCCAAAACCTAGCGAACAATCACCAATCGCATAACTATTTGTAATGTATGCGCCGTCTTTTTTCTTTATTTGTAGAAAATTGTTTACAGGAATACCAGGTGACTTAACAATACCAATAGACGAAAGTATTTTATTGGATAAATTATTCGGCTTTATTCCCCCGCACCAAATGGCCATATCATAATCGATTTCATTCTTCGGAGTTATTATTTTCTTATTGGTAATTTTAGTAACGGGAGCATTAAAATAGGAAGTAATATGTTTATTTTTCCAACAATCTAAAAGATAATTAATTGATTCTTTTGGATACATACTTATAGGTTTGTCCAACGCATCTAGAGCAAATATATTAAATTTTTGTTGGTCCATTAAATAACCTATTGTTTCGACACCGGTTGGACCGCAACCAATAACAACAATATTTGCGTTTTCTTTTACATTTTTCAACTTATGTTGTATATATTCAATATCTTCGCATGATTTTAGCATTTGGCTATATTTATCTACACCATCAATATTAAATGTATTTACAATAGCACCATGTGAAAAAATAATAATATCATACTTGATTTCTTTACTATTATCTAGTAAAACCTTGTTATCATTAAAATTCACATCGGAGACATTATTTTTTACGTATGTCACTTTATCATTTATAGTATTTATATGGCATTTTAAATTTATATTTTTAAAAATAGAGTATGGTAATAATGGCGTATATATGAAATTTTCATTTTTAGATATTACTACTACATCATATTTTTCAGTATCTATATTTTTTATAAATGAAGATGCTCCCCAACCACTACCTATTACACAGATAGTTTGTTTCATATTAGTATTTATTCTGTTATTTTTAATTATATACATGCGTAGAATATAATTAAAAATTCGCGTTAGTTATTACAAAAAAATTAGAAATAGTCGTCTATTTTTGATTTCAATTTTTTTACTTCGATTGGCAATTCTATAAGTGGACATTTTGAAAAAGTTATTTCATAATTACTATATTCCTGTGTTTCGTTCTGTTTTGTCAATTTATCATTGCATGATACATGTACTATTTCATCAGCACAATTGTTTTCGATTGCGTATTTTCCAAACATCCACCATTCGTTGTAGGTTTTCTCTTTGAATACTTGGTTAGACATTTTAATTTTATCTGCTTGCATTGAAACCAATATTTCATTCATTTGGTCGACAAAATTTACGTAACTTTCAACTTTCGCTTTTTCATTTGCAACACCATAACTCATTTGATGTTGCATGAGTTTACCATATGGACGTATGTAACGTTTGTTACATGCTTGTAATATAACAAACCCCATGCTATAAGCACGCTCTGCAATACAATCTAGGTTATATTTTTGTATTTCCAATACAATTTGATTACCACTTTCCACCGAACCACCTTGACTATTAATATAGACATAAAGACCTTTTTTGTCCTTACGTTTATTCAAATCATAAATAAAACTAGATGCAACAGCAGAATTTATTTCGCCTTGTATTGATAAGACATTTGTAGTATTTAATTCAATCAAATTAAAAGCATTTACTAAACCCGACATTAAACATAATCCTAACAATAGATACATTTTAGTTTATCATATATTAAATTATTACGTAACTACCGAAATTATCGGTTTATTTTGTGGGTCGCTCAATTCACATTTATGTTTACTTAAAGCTTTGTTAGGATAACGCCCACCAAATACACGTCCACACTTTTTACATTTTGCACTTGCCGTTTTTGTACTTGCATATAGTGTATCTAAATATTTAGTAAGTGAATTCAGTTGCATTAGTTCGATTTGGTCGCGCAACTTTTTATTTTGGTCACGCACTAGGACGTGCAAATTTTCTTTTTGCTGCTCAAATGTTTTATAATCTTGATAAATTGCGTCTAGTGTTTCGTTGGCAATATATGAACTATTTTTGTTGTCTTGGTCATCTTCTTCATCATCTTCACCACCACCACTTTGCTTAAACATTTGCTTATTCTGCACCAACGAATCGATTAAATTTACCGCAATTTTAATTTTGATTGGGTCAAAATTCACATTACTTACATACAACAATACCAAACCTTTATGAAGCTCCCACTGGAAATTGGAACGCCCAAAAATAGGCATGTGTTGTGAAAGCATAATTCCATGGCAATTTTTCACTTCACAATCGCGAACAAATTTTTCGACTTCTTTATACGGAATGGTTTTTGATTCGTATAGTTTATTTTCTAGCAATATAGTCGGTGAATCTTGACGCGACAAAATGAAATCGCCTGATTGTTTATCTCCTGCTGTTTTTTCTAAACTACCCAACGGAAATAAATCATAAACAACTTGTTCCAATTGATTTTCGGCATATTTACCCTTATCTGAAGACGACGATTTATATTTTTGCAAAAATCCTTGCATTTCTTGTTCCATTTTCAAATATGACGTTTTTTGTTCGTTGCTCGAACTTTCCAATGATTGAAAACGTGTTTGAATGCGATTTTCGGTTTCGTGAATTGTTTGTTTTATTCCATTTTCGACAGGTTTATTTGAATCACGCAATAATTCATTTAATCGTTCACCAAGAGAATGAATCAATGGTTCTTGAATACTTTTGGCAATATTAGTTCTATCCTTCTCTTGAGCATTTGTCAATGCGTCCTGAATTTCACCCATAATTTGCGATTTAAATTGTGTTAAGCGAATATCAAATTGGTTTTGTTTTTGTGAAGAGAAAAAATCCTGAACGAAATGTACCATATTCTTGGTTTCGTGCAATTGATTCAAAATTTGTGAACTAAGTGATTTTGATATTTGGTCAGAAGAAGATGTCATAATTTTTTCCAGCATATCAACCATACATAGATTCATTGTTTCGAAATCGATATTTGGATATTTTTTGTAAAAATCAACTACTTTTTCATTTACAATAGTAAGAGAACTCATAATTAGAATACAAAAAAATGTTTAAATACAAATCATACAACTTATATTTTTGTAACCTACAAAATAGGGTTTCTTAATAGTTTCTTCCATGCACCAATACGATTCAATGCATTCGATTGATATTGCATATAATTCTCTTTTGAATATTCTGTCAAAAGAAGTCCATCATCATTGTGTTTAAATACTCTATTTTCAAACAATTTACTTGCATTTGCAAAGGACGAATCAATATCACCATTGTTTTGTTTCAAATGGTAAATCATGCATCGGTCAAAGTCGTACGCAGACAATAAATCAGCTTCGCGAACAACGTGATACGCCCACATATAATCACCGAATTCGGGAAATCCGTTTACCTTTACTTTTGAATAAGACATGGTGGAAACAATATTTTTCACCATTTCTATTTCTTTCTCTTCAATGCGGGGCTTTAAATAATTACATATTTCGTTTAATCCTTCGGTTTCATCCATATATTTTTTGTCACACATATCATGCAATAAAGCTGCAATATAAATAACGCGTTCATAATGTTTCAATGGAGGATAAATATATACTTGGGCTTCATAAATATCTTGTGCATAATGTAATACATTCATACTATGGCTTACATCATGCGACTCATCTATTCCATATTTGGAACTAGTGAGTAGAATAAAATTAAATAACTCGTTTAATAATCTCATATTTCTCTTTATAATTAATTTGAAACTATTGAAATGTTTCAATTTTCTATTTTATATTGGCTATCTTGTCCAACAGCACTTCTTTTGAGACGTTTTTAATGATTTTCTCCATATTTTTCTCTTGACCATCTTCCATACCTTCCACATGACTATGGATAATTTTCATGGATAATTCTTGACTATGTGTATTACTAGATATATCATCATCATGTTTAATCATATTTCCTAATTCATTCATATTGCGTCGTTTTAATTTTTGTATTGCCCTTTTCATATGTTCGTGTTTTGGCGTCTCTTTTTCCCACGCATCGTTATCTTTTATATATAAGACATCGCGTTTTTTATCTGTGCAATGAATGGGACGTTCGTATATACTTAAACGTTTTAGACCTTCCAAAAATGTCTGACTAATACCTTCTACAAATCCCTTTTCGGCAATAGAAAGTAAATCATTTGTATCAAACGGCAATTCATGAATAAAATCACTCAAATTCAATGCGTTCTTACATTGTTCATTTAAAAAGAGGTTGATGTTCAATTGCTGATTATTTGTGGTAACATTATTATTGCCTATTTTCGGAATAATAGTTTCAAGAGCCTTATTATGTTGTTGCTGTTGTTCTTTTAATAAATCACGCATTTCTTGATTATCTTTCATGAGTTGTACTATAAGCTGTTTATAGGAAACGTCTTCATTATCAGCATTCTTTTTCTCTACTTCTGATGTATAATTTTGATTATATTCAACAACTTCATTGCTAGAATTTTCCAGCAAATAAATTGAACATTGTAAACGATGTTTATATAACCCTTGTCTATATTTGTAACTTTTACCACATAGACATTCATGATTTTCAGAAATGACGCTTTTTACGCTTTTTGTGTAATCATTTGTAATCCGTTTATGTTTTTGGGTTGCAATATGTCTATTATAATCACCCTTTCGTGAGCATATAAAGTCACACTTTTCACATTTAAATTTTCCTACGCTTTTTTGCGCTTTTTGTGTAATCATTTGTAATCCAATATTAGAGTTACACAAAAAGCGTTTATATTGATTTTAACGAAAAACATAAAAAAGTTATGGTAATAAACTATTTATAAAAAGCATCTTTTAAGAGCATATATCTAGAAAAACCAAAAAATCACGTTTTTGGGGGTTGAAACTTTTTTTTCATTTTCAAAATGGACAATTTTGGGCATGTCCATTTTCAATTCCTGAAAAAAGTTTCCAAAAAAAGGTGAATATGTGAATTCTTGAAATTCTTTAAGTATAAAAACAAATAAAATATATTAATCATTCATTTTTGCTTCTCTTTGTTGTTTATCAAAGATTTGAAGATATTTCATGACATTTTGAATATTGGGAGATATTGCAACAACTTTATCAATACTTTGTTCGCGTTCTCTTCTTCTACTTTTAGAATTATTGTTGATTGGAATGATAAACAAACGTTCTTTATCGCCTGAAACGTCTTTAGAATCTGAACTATAGGTTCTTATTTTGCCTGAATTGGATGAATTACTATCAAAACTATATGAACGACTATCTACGCTACTTTTGCGTGAAAAATCACTATCTATACTATCGGAACGACTATTTCTTCGACTCATTATTGTATATGTATTATATTTTATTTTCATATTATTTAAGCAAACAAGTTTTTTTATTGTATCTTGTATTGCGAGAATCACATGGTGTATTTTTAAAAATATCATTTTCACTTCCTTGAGAAAAATTATTATTGAAAGAGGTGTTGCCGTTTTTTTGGAGGATATTCATTTTTTTTCGAAAAATGATGGAACTAGAACTCACCGCTCCTTGAGAAGCAAATTGTTGATTATTTGGTAAAAAAGTTCCACAAAGATGTTTTTCGCTGCGCGGATATATTGTATACTTACCTGGACTATCATTTTTTTCATCAAGTACAATATTATGTGTATTTTGACGAAATGTTTTACCTCGTGATTGATAATAGTGAGACATACTAAAAATGGGTTGTGAACTTTGTTTTCTAGAAAAACATTTGGGTTGGCACGATGATGGTAAAGAATTCATTATAATCTAAAGAGAAATAAAACAAAAAAGAATATAAAAACATTATAACTACATATAATAGGAGCTTGTCTCCTGACCTGCTTTAGCTCAGTTGGCAGAGCGTTGGACTGTAATGGTTTTTTTATTTGATATCCACAGGTCGTCGGTTCAATTCCGACAAGCAGGAATAGGGAATATAGGGATGCCGCGAAAGAACCTATAAGAGGAAAAGAGACATATTTTAAATCAACGAGCTAATATAGTTCGTATGGTCTCTTTATTTTTAAGCAGGGCCGGTGGGGGCTTAAAAATTTCAAAATCATTGTAATAATAATGACAATCATTTTTTTGGTTGTTATTATTAACTAAATCCATTATAACAAGAAATGAATAGTGAAAACGGAAATAACAAGATATTAGTTGTAACAATTTTTGACAGCCATTGTGTTTCATGGGAAGAAATAGATAGAAATGCTTCTATAAAAGATTTCAAAGATATGTTAGTAAATAAATATGTAATATCGGACAATATGGTTTTTGAAATACGAGACAATGTGTTACCAATAAAAAAAAACATAATGCTGAAAGATATGGATCGAAGAAAACATAATTGTATTGAAATACACGTATTTACACATGAACGTATAACAAAATTAGTAGAGCGTGAATAAATCCGTATAAAGAATAAATAGATTATATTTCAAATGGCAGTTTAGTTGGAATGAATTTTTTCGCATAAAAATAATAGGAAAAATAACAAGTAATAGTATATGGAACATTATTATGCGGGTTTGATAAGTGGTTTATTTCAGACGTTAATAGGTCATCCATTCGATACGTATAAAACATGGAGACAAAATAGTTCTCAATTAAAGAAGCCAAATATGTCGTTACAAAATTTATACAAAGGAATAAAATATCCATTAGTGCAAGCACCATTTTTATGTGGAATAGGATTTGGTGTATATGACAATATATATAGTCAAACGAAAAGCACATATATTGCAGGTTCAATATCAGGATTAGTAGGTTCATTGATAATGACGCCACTTGATTATTATAAGATTAAGCGCCAGCAGCAATTAACAGATGTATATTGGAAAAATTCATATAAAAACTTACGTATAGTAGCCATGCGTGAAGTGCCAGCAAATGCAATATATTTTACAACGTATAATAAAATGCGTGAAAAAGATGTACCAATAATGTTATCTGGAAGTATGGCAGGTACAACATCATGGTTAGTAACGTATCCGTTAGATACAATAAAAACAAAAATGCAAGCGGGTATAACGAGAAGTATAAAAGAAACTATAAAGCAAGGAAATTTATGGGTGGGTGTAAAGCCATGTGTAATACGTGCGTTTTTTGTGAATGGAATAGGATTTTATGTATACGAAAATAGTTTATTAGTATTGAAAAGTTAAAAAATAACATTATTATCATTTACGTCTGCGAATACTTTTTTTCTGTTTGCGTGATTTTCTTTTGATTGTTTTTTTACGTTTGTTTCTACGTCTTTTTCGTGTTTTGCGTTTTTTTCCACCATTTCTTGGAGCGTATAAATCATAAATCATAGGAATACCATCTTCTTGCATGGTGGCAATACGCGAACCGCTAATTTTACCTAGCATACCCTGTGTACCTTCACTTAAATATCCTGGGTAATAGCGTGTAATAATCTGTTTCATTTTATTTTCTATTTCGGGTGTAAGGTCCTGTTGTTGTGCGGTACGCAAACCCCTTACTAGTCCTTCTGCTTTACTATCAATTTCGCTATTGAGTGGAGCATTTAAAAAGCGAAATCCAAGTTTATAATAATAGGGAATTACTTCGTCGATAGCACTGAGTTTTACATAACTACAACCTATTTGTTGAGCTAACTGAATAACAAGTTCAATGATAGCTTTTCCTCCAATACGACGTAAATCTTGATTAGCACGTGTTTTCATGGGATGGAAAATAGAATTACATATAAGATTAATATATAAATATGTGTTACTTGCATCGTCACTATAATGGTAAATGGTGGCAAATCCGCGGATATCATTTTCAAATTTATGAACAAATAAGTAATCACAATCTTGTAGAGTATCATAAATAAATTGTTCACCAATCTTACCTTGACAAAAATGAACGCGAGCATTTTTTAGAATTTCTTGGCTATAATAATCAAATTCGTCGGGGTTTTCGTCGATATTATATATAAGAACTTCTGACATTGTATATATATATTATATAAAGTAAAAAATACAGAAAAAAAGTTAAAAATAAATAAAGAGATAATGAAATGAAAATATTAATTACGGGTGGAACAGGATTAGTGGGAAGTGCTCTTCGAAAAATATTGGATGAAACCCAAAATGAAACAATTTATTTGAGTTCAAAAGATTATGATTTAACTAAATATGAAGAATGTAATAAATGTTTCATTGAACATAAACCTGAAATCGTAATACATTTGGCGGCAAACGTGGGAGGATTGTTTAAAAACCTTAATTATAAAGTAGATATGTTTGAAACAAATATGGCAATGAATATGAATGTATTAAAATGTGCCTATAAGCATGATGTATATAAATGTATTTCTTGTCTGTCAACATGTATTTTTCCAAATGAAACACCTTATCCTATAGATGAAACAATGTTACACAATGGTCCTCCGCATTATTCAAACGATGCATATGCATATGCAAAACGTATGGTGGATGTGCAGTCGCAGGCGTATTATGGACAATATAATAAATTATTTGTCTCTATTATTCCTACAAATATATATGGACCTCATGATAATTTTCATTTGGAGGATTCGCATGTGATTCCAGCATTAATTCATCAATGTTATTTGGCAAAAAAAGAGAAACGCCCTTTTGTAGTACGAGGTTCTGGAAAACCATTGCGTCAGTTTATATATAGTGAGGATTTGGCGAAATTAATTCTAAAAGTGATGAATAGTTACGAAGACAAAGAACCAATCATTTTAAGTGTAAATGAAAAGGATGAAATAAGTATTGGTGATATAGCAACAATTATTTCTAAAAAAATGGAATATACGGACAATTTATTCTTTGATGTTCATTTTAGTGATGGTCAATATAAAAAAACAGCAAATAATGCTAAATTAATGAAATGGTTAGACGAACCTTTTGAATTTACTCCAATAGAAGAAGGTTTAGAAAAAACAATAACATGGTTTATAGAAAATTATGAAAATTGTCGAAAATAATTAGCGTTTTCTTGATTTGCGTGATTTGCGCGCTTTTTTAGATTTGCGAGATTTACGTGCCTTTTTCGAACGTTTACCCTTTCTAGTTTTGCGTTTACCGCCTTGATTTTGTCGTTTAAACATAGTAAATGATGCATTTTTTAGCTTGTTATATGTATCTGAAGACTTTGATTTTGCTAAATCTATATTGGAAGGAAGTGTTGGAGCAACTTCATTGACTATATTTCCAAAACTTCCAAATGATTCATCTTCTTCGGCACAACCTTGATGTTCGCATTCTAATTCGGTTTTACATCGACTACTTTTATCACGTCCCCATACACCAGCATCTTTCAACGATTGTCTGCATTTTTTTTTACCTTCAGAACTAGTAACAGGTCCTCCGATTACATAATTACGTTTGCAATGTTCGCGAATATCATTGGCACATTTTTCTCTTGATTGGGACATATATAAATATTATTTATAAAAAAATATTTATAGATAATATGGGAAAAACATTTTTTGGAAAAATACGCGTATTTTTAAAAGAAAAGGATTTAATTTATTTTATGATAGCAGTGTATATCGGGACATTATTAAATGAATTTCTCACTACATTTACAAGTAGTGTAATTATACCAATAATAAATATGATAATACCAGAATCATTTGGATTAGATGGTTCAATAACAGATACATTAGAAAACCTAGGTTTTGTAGAATTAAGAAAATTGTCTACAGATTTTATTAGTTTATTAATATCGATTTTCGTGTCGTATTATTTAATTCGCTTTGTTATTGGAGGGAAATAAAGCAAAATAAATTAATCAACATCACCAATTTCAGGAACGAATTCTTCATCAATGCCTTGATCAACAGGGTCATCGTTAATATTATTGTTATCATCTGCACTAGAAGTAGAAGCATCTTGATACATTTTCGTCATAATGGGCATAAAAATCGATTCAAGTTCTGTTCTTTGTGAATCGTTCTCTTCGGCTGTTGCGTTCATATTTTCATCGCACCATGTTTGAATGTCGGTTATTTTAGAAGAAACAATATTTCTATCTTCATCCGTCAATTTTGTTTTCATTGGCTCTTCATCAATAGATTTTTTCACTTGATACAAATAATTCTCGAGATTATTTTTACTTTCAAATTGTTTTTTCATGCGTTCGTCGTCATCTTTGAATTGTTCGGCTTCGTCAACCATGCGTTGAATATCATCGGCGCTCAAGCGTCCTTTATCATTGGTAACAGTAATAGTTTCGCGTTTTCCAGATGATTTTTCAACAGCACTAACACTTAAAATACCATTAGCATCAACATCGTATGTAATTTCGATTTGCGGGATACCTCGAGGCATGGGTGGCAAATCATTCAAATTAAATTCACCAAGCTTATTATTGTGTTTGGTGAGTTGACGTTCACCTTCAAATACCTGAATAGTACATCCGGGTTGATTATCAGCGTAAGTGCTAAATACTTGTGATTTTTTGCAAGGAATAGTAGTATTTCTTTCAATAAGATTTGTCATAACGCCTCCAGCAGTTTCCACCCCAAGTGAAAGAGGAATAACATCCAAAAGAAGCAAATCTGTTACTTTATCATCTTTAACGCCACTAAGAATGGCACCTTGTACGGCAGCGCCATATGCAACGGCTTCATCAGGATTAATGTTTTTACATAATTGTTTGTCATTGAAGTAATTACTTAATTGTTCTTGGATTTTAGGAATACGGGTAGAACCACCTACAAGAACAATATCATGAATCATACTTTTGCTCATTTTTCCATCCTGTAGAACCTTTTCAACGGGGTCAAATGTTTTTCTGAAAAGATCGCTACAAAGGTCTTCGAATCGCGCACGTGTAATAGTAGTATTATAATCGATTCCTTCAAAAAGCGAATCGATTTCAATAGTGGCAACAGTAGAGGACGATAATGTTTTCTTTGCATTTTCGCATGCTGTTTGCAGACGCCTAATAGAACGTTTGTTGCTAGAAATATCACATTGAAACCTACGTTTAAAATCTTGCACACAATGTTCAACAAGACGTCTATCAAAATCTTCGCCACCAAGATGAGTGTCTCCAGCAGTGGCTTTTACTTCAAAAACGCCATCTTCAATTGCAAGAAGAGTAACATCGAATGTTCCACCTCCCAAATCATAAATAAGAACATTTTTTTCACCTTGGCCTTTTTCTTTATCTAATCCATAAGCAATTGCAGCCGCGGTTGGTTCGTTAATAATGCGCAATACATTGAGTCCAGCAATAGAACCAGCATCTTTAGTAGCTTGACGTTGCGAATCGTTAAAATAGGCGGGAACAGTAATAACAGCGTCTTTGACAGATGTTCCTATAAATGCTTCGGCAGTTTCTTTCATTTTTGCAAGTACCATTGATGAAATTTCTTCAGGTTGAAATGTTTTATTTTCGCCTTTATAATCGACATTGATAACAGGCTTTCCATCAGAACTTGGAATAACATTGTAAGTAAAATGATGAATGTCATTTTGAATTTTATCATCGTTAAAATTGCCACCGATGAGTCGTTTTGCATCATAAATAGTATTAGTGGGATTTTGTGCACTTTGTGTCTTGGCTGCATTGCCAATAAGACGTTCGTTTTTTGTAAATGCGACGTATGAAGGTGTTGTGCGACTGCCTTGGTCGTTTGCAATGATTTCAACATTACCATTTTGCCAAACACCAACACATGAATAAGTAGTTCCAAGATCGATTCCTATACAAGCCATATAGTTTATATGTTCAAAAAACTTTAAATGATTTACAATGTACTTTTTACCATTATTTTATAGACATATAGTATGAACTATAAAATAATTATGGCAATATTGTTAATAATCTATATATTGTACAATACAATCGAAGAAGAAGAGGAAAAAAAAGCGACAAATTTGTCAAATGATGGTTATATCATACTTTATGGTAACTCACGAAGAGAAGTTTTGGAAGAATTACCCAAAGATTATGTATTTTTAGATTACAAATATACATTAAAAGGGTGTAAAACGCATATTTTTCATCGTGACATCGATTCTAGTCAATATTTTTTGAAAACAAGGCATCCCGTATATACATATTCAATATATAAATCAAATGGACCATTGATTTCGTTATGTCCGGGTAGTCATAAAACAACACCTTATTTATTTGAAAAACCGGTAATAATTCATGGTAAAAAACATACAGGAATATTATATAACACAGATTTAGTCCATTGTGGAGTTTTACATAAAGAGAAAAACATGCATTATGAAGAACAATATAAATTATGTCACAAAAGTGACGTAGAAAAACTTGATTCATTGAACAAAATGTATATAAATGACGTGGGGATGTGTACAAACAATGGTTTATATGAATTTATAACGCGCAAATTGTCGTTAATTTTCAATTATCCGTTAAATTATGTTATAATATAAATAATTTTCTAAAATTTTATTTATATTACGTGAAAAATGAAACCTTATTTTTTCAAAATTAAACATTGCCACCATTATTAATGACGTCGTTAAATGGTTGACCAGTTTGGTCTTCTATTTGACCTTGAGCAGTAGCATCTCCGATATATGGTTGACTTTGAATTATGTTATTTGAAACGCCATCTACAAGAGTAACCTCTAGAGGAATAACTCCACTAGGATTAACAACAATTGCGTGGTAATTTTTATTTAGTTCTTTAGTCACTAACCCAATGAAAGTGAATTCCATACCACCTATCTCAAATTTGCTTTCATTTACTTTTAAGTTAGAAATATAAACTTCTACACCTCCTTTGATTATTATTTTTGATTTTGTAGGGTCATAATTATAGTAATTATTAGGTTTGGATTTTGCTATTGGTGGTGGAAATTGATAAATCGAAAAAGGATTTTGCGATACAATGGTGCTCGAGCCTCCTTTGGTGAGGACTCCGCTGGTGATATCATTGAATGGTTTAAAATAATTATTTATAGCACCTACTACTGATAAATTTTTACGTTCTCCGAAACTAGAAAAGTTATTAACGTGTAAACTAATAGGTAAGGTTAAGGCAATATTTGTGACACTTTCATATTTTGCTGTAGAAATATCATTAGCAGTTGATAAATTATAATGATAAACTATTCCATTAAATGTTGTAGTGTCTAAACATAGAATAGACATAGTTACTCCACCATCATGTAGAACAATATCAAATGGCGCTACTCCAGCATCTTTTGCAGCTGTTTCAGCATTTTTGCGGACAATCATATTGTTTGTCGAATTAAAACCAGTATTCGAAGTTTGGTCTGTAAGAGTTGAAATATCGTAAGCGGTGGTTAGTGGTAATGCGCAAACATCACCAAAATATGTGAAATCACTGGTAACTTCGTTTTCTGCAGCAGCAACATGTCCACGAATGCTAGTTATGAATAATTTTAGACCATCTTCTTGAAATTCAAAGCCAGTAGGTACTCTGTATGTATTTTCATTCGTCTTGGTCGCGCTGAAGAAACCTAATAAGGTCGCACCATCTGCATCCTGTGGTGATACTTCACTTTTATTAGCATATAGGGGTTTGAATTGCCCAGAGCTTATCGATTCAAGTGAAAACGCATTAGCTAATGTAAGTTGATATAAATAGGATTCTGCGTACTTTTTGCCGTTTGCCCAGCCATATTGTGGTGGGTTGCCGTCTCCGTCCTCTTGGTCTTCTTCGCCATTCCCGAGTGTTACGAGAAAATGAGAAAGTGCAAATAGTTTGCTTCCATCCTTGTTAAAACCTATTTTTGTTATGGTTTGGCCGGCAGAACCACCGGCTGGTGGGTTAAAATTGTCGGTGGTAAAATCAATTTTACGAACATATTGACTACTACCGGAATCAAACGGCCTAGTAACATTGTATTCAAAAATTTTCCCGTTTCTTCTTTTTGAGTCATTTACAGCCACAAACATTTTTGTTCCGTCGTTGCTAAATACTGCGTCAGTATAATATGCCTCTGTAGTGCTTGAGGAAAATTTAAAAATTCTTGCTAAATTTTTAATAGATTCCCTTGTAACTTTTAAGTTTAATCCACTATGCACCATTATAGCATATCAGGAGAAAATAATAAAAAATATAGTAAAAAATATAGTAAAAAATATAGTAAAAAATATAATATAATACAAATTGTAATCACAACATGTAAATACAAATTATACAAGTTGTAAAAGTTGTATTGTAAATATAAATTGTATTTATAAAATATAAATTGTATTTACAAATTATAAAAATAAAAAAGTAAATCATAAAATAAAAATATTAATTTCCTAAATAAAAATATTAATTTCCTAAATAAAAAAATTATATGTTAAAATTTTAATTAGTTTATTTTGTTAAAAA
>Ga0181388_1000162_pt1 | contig 21661 bp, 30 predicted proteins | sample 11SPOviralmetaG_FD_130120 | JGI IMG/M metagenome (GOLD analysis project Ga0181388, IMG submission 130120) | Marine viral communities from the oligotrophic San Pedro Time Series (SPOT) site, San Pedro Channel, CA, USA - 11 SPOT_SRF_2010-05-17 | ecosystem: Environmental > Aquatic > Marine > Strait...
CTGACCATGTATAGCAAGAAGGAAGAACGTGAAGGCCGTGCAAACATGCCTGGACATGTTAGAGCTGGCATGAACTGGAATACCATGAAGAAGATGAACTCGGACAACTACAGTCAGCAGATAATTGATGGTATGAAAACTATTGTTTGCAAACTAAAGCCCAATCCACTTAACTGGACCAGCATCGGCTATCCTACAGATGAGATGCATTTGCCACAGTGGTTCAAAGAACTGCCGTTTGATGATGCACTTATGGAAGCAACTGTTGTTGATCAAAAGATAGACAACTTGTTACATGTTCTTGAATGGGACTTGGCAAGCGAAACAAATACTGCAAATACTTTTAATTCTTTATTTGAGTTTGAATAATGGATATACTTAAAGAACTACGCAAGTACGTGAGATATAACGACCTTGTTCAAAACATGGATCTTAATCCAATACGTCGCAGTATAAATGAACAACTAAGTTCTGTGCAAACGGATCTAGCAACAAACGACTTTGATACTGAGGATCTAAAATCTAGCATTTCAGGCAAACATCTTGAGATACTAAAAATTTTAGAGGACATTGATAGCGATCTAAATAGATTCAAACAAGGACTAAAACAAACAGTGACCGAGCTTGCCATACCATATTATACAAAAAGCGAGCACATAGAAAAACATGGTGTAGAATTGCCTCGCTTGGAAAAACTTTCCAGGCTTAAAACAAGTGACTTATTGTACAATGAAGAAAGCAAACAACTATTGGTAAACGCAATTACATCATATATTCATGCAAGGTATTCAGTGTGTCAGATACAACCAGGTTATGGTGAAATCACAAATGATCTAGTTGCAGGCACTCCAATGTATATTGTTGAAACTGAGGATTTTCCTAGTATTGTAAATACTGACTTCTTTAATTCAACAATGACAAGACGCATTAACTGGTACAGTATGAATGAACAAGATTCAGATCCTTTGAACAAATTGCCACAAGGACAGATAGGATGTGTTGTTGTAGTTGATTATTTTAATTTTAAAACTGTACCAACAATAAAAACATTCTTACATTCAATTTATAATGTTCTACGAAGTGGTGGTGTTGCAATTTTTACCTATAACAACTGTGATTATCCAAAAGGTATTGACAAAGTAGACGAAATGTATTATTGTTATACTACTGAAGATGAAATGACTAGTGTGTGCAAAGAAGTTGGTTTTGAAATAATTAGATCTGTTGTAAGAGGTTATGACGAGCTAGATAATGGAATAAGTTGGCTCGAAGTTAAAAAGCCTGGCGAACTTAGTTCAATAAGGGCGGCACAAGGACTGGCTACTATTGAAAATTTATAAACTGGAGAAGAACAAATGAGAGATTATCTATTAGACTTAGTTGAACACAGCTATGACTTAGGTTGCATTGACCTAATTAAAATTACAGGAACAGACACTGCTACATCAGTAGATGGTCTTGCTGAAGACAAGAGTGTTGTGTTACAAGCAAAGTTTCATAAACCTGTTGCTGACTATATTGGTACATTTGGTATGCCCAACTTGGCAAAACTAAAGATATTGTTGAACATTGCAGAATACAAAGAAAACGCAGACATAAGTGTAAAGAGACAAGATCGCAACGGTGAACAAGCACCAGTTGGGCTACATTTTAAAAACGCCGCTGGTGACTTTAAGAACGACTATAGGTTCATGGTTAGCGAAATTGTTAACGAAAAACTAAAAGGCGTAAAGATGAAAGATGTGCCTTGGGATATAGAGTTTGAGCCAACTACTGCAAGTATCATGCGATTAAAAATGCAGGCACAGGCAAATGCTGAAGAAACAACATTTCAAACCAAAACAGAAGATGGACACTTGAAGTTCTTGTTTGGTGATCATAGTACACACGCAGGTGACTTTGTGTTCCAACATGACGTTGGTGGCAAACTTACTAAAGCATGGAGTTGGCCTGTGCAACAGTTCATAGCAATTATGAACTTAACCGGAGATAAAACTGTGAGAATAAGCGACAGTGGTGCAACTAAGATTACAGTTGATTCAGGCATTGCAGTATATGACTACATACTTCCGGCGCAAAGCAAATAATGCTAGAACAAGACAACCTAACTGATAAACAAAATGACTATGCAATATTTTTGCCAGCGATAAGCAGTTTCTATGCTACATTTATTGGAGCAGAACGTTATCCTGACAAGGTAAAAAGCATTATTGGTGATAGGTTACCCAAAGGCATACCCAACATGGAAGCAATGAATTGGCTTAATAAGCAAGAAGCATTGTTTCCTTATCGTTGGAGTTTGTACAGTGCAGGACATGCCAACATGGATTTATCAGTGCATGTTCCAAAAGAAGACATGATTCGCAACAGATCAGCAGATACTGTTATGGTTGCTGATTCAGGAGGATTCCAGATAGCAAAAGGTGTATGGCCAGGAGCATGGGCTGATACAACAGACAAAGCCGCTCAAAAGAAACGTGAAGCAGTAATAAAATGGCAAAGTGGCATTGCAAACTATGGCATGACATTGGATATTCCAACATGGACATATTTAGATCCAAAAGCCTCAGAAGCATGTGGTATTAAAAGTTACAAAGATGCTGTTGATGCAACATTGTATAACAATGAATTCTTTATGGAAGCCAGAGGTAAAGACTTAAAAATACTAAATGTGCTACAAGGATCAAATCATACTGAAGCAGATAGTTGGTACGATACCATGAAAAAGTTTTGTTCAGACAAATATGACAGACCATTTGACGGTTGGGGCATGGGCGGACAAAACATGTGTGATTTACATCTTATACTAAGACGTTTGGTTACATTGATACATGAGGGATTGTTAGAAAAAGGCCAGCATGACTGGATGCACTTTTTAGGCACTAGCAAATTAGAATGGGCATTGTTGCTCACAGATATACAACGCAGTGTTAGACGTCATGCTAATTCAAACTTTACAGTAAGTTTTGACTGTGCAAGTCCTTTTTTAGCAACTGCAAATGGACAAGTTTACACAAGACTACGTGCAGATGACAGAGGCAAAAAGTGGAGTTACTTGATGGAAGCCACTGCTGATAATAAGAAGTATGCATACAATACAGACAAGTTTAGTGATGTTGTAATGCGTGATGGTATACATAAGCAGTTTGATGATAGTCCGATCAGTGCTGGTTGTACTATTGGAGATATTTGCAAGTATGGTCCAGGCGACCTAAACAAAATTGGCAAAGAAGGTAAAACCAGTTGGGATAGTTTCAGTTATGCATTGCTTATGGGACACAATGTATGGCAACATATATACGCAGTACAAGAATCAAACAGACTGTATGATCAAGGAGCAATGCCGGCAATGTTGGTAAATGAAACGTTCAACAGAATTACCATACGTGATATTATTGATGAAGTTTTTGCACAGAAAGATTACAACAAAAGCATGGCATTGTTAGAAACACATAGCAAGTTCTTAGATAGTGTAATTGGTGGATCAAGAGGCACTACTGGCAAGAAAATAGTAAACAGTAAAACACAATTTAATGCATTATTTGATTGACATTAGCACAATACTGTTGTATAATATACACTTAACAATGAGGAATAGGTATGAAGATTGATGAACCGCAACAGTCTAATAAGGACATGGAAGAAGCAAAAGTACATGCCAAAACACAAGAACGCTTATTGCCAGGAATGCAATATGGAGCATGGTTACAATGGTTCCATCGTAATTGCAACCCACGTAACTATTTGGAAATTGGTGTAAACACAGGCAGAAGTTTACAGTACGCCTTATCGCATACACCATGTATTGGTATTGATCCAAATCCTGTACTTGAATACGAACTATCTGACTTAACAAAAGTTTACAAAATGGATAGTGATAATTTTTTTGCAAATGAAAATGTTGAACAATTGCTTGGAGATAAAATTGAACTAGCATTTATTGATGGCTTACATCATTATGATCAAGTGCTTAAAGACTTTATAAATGTTGAGAAGCATTCAAACAAAGACACAATAGTTTTATTACATGATATCTATCCAGTTGTACCAGAAACTGCAACCCGTGAATGGAATACATTTTACTGGGCAGGTGATACATGGAAGTTTATGCATGTGCTGAAAACATATCGTCCTGATTTAACTGTGAGAACTATTCCAACATTTCCAACAGGCTTAGGATTTGTACACAACTTAGATGCAAACAATACAACATTAGAAGATAATTTTGAAACTATTTTAGCAGAATTTGATAACAAAACATATGATCTAAGCAATCCAGTTAATCTAGTTGAAAACAACCCTGAGGAAATTATTAAGTGCCTAGTTTAGACTACGACAATATTGAATTGTTTACTGGCAAAGAAGTAGAACATACACCTGCGTTTGGTATGCAAACATTGTTTGTAAACGGCAAAACACCTGTAGAAGAAATACTTAAACATGCAACTGTACATGTATACATGGGTGCAAATCATTGTAAAATAGATGTTGACAATTGGCAAGAATTACAGTATTATAATAACACAATTAAAACACTATTGAAACAGGGCCTTTGGGTAACATTCGACTATGAAGCTCATACACATGATGTTATGTTATCTGCACTTGATGTTAGCATTTGGAAACACAAAAAGTTTATTCCAATGCTAAGTGTACATGTGCCAGATGTAAAAACAAGTAACCCAAACCTTACTGTTAAAATTGCTGATGACGTGTTTAATGGCAACAACGGCGGTGTATGGTGTATGGATGTAAATGATATGACCGAACAAAAGTTTACACCATGGAAAGACTACACAAAAGATGAAGCACTCACCTATAAATGAGCTAGAAACAGGAGCCACTATGATAAAAGCAGAACGTGATATTATTGAAACAAACAAGTCAAATGCAAGTAGGAAGATATGGGTAACATTCCAAAAGGAAGGTATACATAAGTATCCTGCCGCATTAACAGATCCAAAACTAGCAACAGGAGGTTGGGATGATGTATCGTTTCTTGGTTATCCTCATAGGCATATTTTCCATTTCAGGGTGTGTATCGAGGTCTTCCACGACGACAGAGACATTGAATTTATCCAATTCAAACGTTGGTTACAACGACTGTATGATATGGCACCGGACGGAGACAAAGGACACAGTGACACTGGAGTGCTTGAGTTGGACTATAAATCCTGTGAAATGATCAGCGATGATTTATATTTGCAAATAGCCAATAAATATCCAGGTAGAGACGTAACCATTGAAGTTAGCGAAGATGGTGAGAATGGTTGCGAAATTCATTATGCTTTTAAAGGTTAACAGTTGGAGACATTTATAATATGCTTGGTATTATTTCTGGTTATTATGGCGATAATGGCTATAGGCCTTCTAAAAGGCCGACGTGTGAAAGGCAGTTGCGGTGGTGTATCAGGCGAGTGCTCTGTATGTGGCAAAGAAAGTGCAGAAGAAAAGACCTTGATAAAGGGTGAAGAAAAACTTAATCGTCCTGAACCTACACGTTATGGTACTTGGGAAAGCAAAGGCAGAGAGGTCGACTTCTAGATGAGAATTGAACAAGATATAAAACTAGATTATAAAGATGTACTGTTTAAACCAAAACGCAGTACCCTTGAAAGTCGACGTGAAGTACGTCTAGAAAGAACCTTTAACTTTCACAACAGTGGACAACAGTGGGTAGGTGTTCCAATACTGGCATCAAACATGGATGGCGTTGGAACTTTTGCTATGGCTAAAGTTTTACAAAAACACAAGATGCTAACTGTAATACGTAAACATTATACACTTGAAGATTGGCAACGTGCCAAAGGTGTAAAAATGCAATACGTAAGTGTTTGTACTGGCACTGCGGCCATATGGAACGATGATGCAGTTGACTATCAAACAATGCGAGCAGTACTTGCAATGTATCCTGACATTCCTTTTATAACTGTAGATGTTGCTAATGCTTATCATGAAAACTTTGGACACTTTATTGCACGATTACGTGATGAGTACCCTGAAAAAACTATTATTGCCGGCAATGTAATCACAGGCGAAATGACAGAAGAACTTATTATACGTGGAGCAGACATTGTAAAGTGCGGTATTGGACCTGGATCAGTATGTACTACAAGATTAATGACTGGTGTAGGCGTGCCTCAACTATCAGGGATAATTGAATGTGCTGATGCTGCCAATGGTATTGGTGGACACATTGTTGCTGATGGTGGTTGTGTGTATCCAGGTGATGTTGCAAAAGCATTTGGTGCAGGAGCACACATGGTAATGCTAGGCGGAATGTTAGCAGGCTCAGACGAATCAGAAGGCAAAGTAGTAGATGGTAAAATACAGTTCTATGGTATGAGTTCAGATACTGCAATGGAAAAGCACGGCAACCGAAAAGACGGCTATAGAGGGGCAGAAGGTAAAGTAGTAGAACTGCCCTACAAAGGTGCAATTGAAAAAACTGTTACTGAAATACTAGGTGGTGTAAGAAGTGCATGTACCTACATAGGTGCAAAACGTATCAAAGACATGCCAAAGTGTACAACATTTGTTCGTTGTTTACAAAATGTAAATGATGTATTTGGCAGACAATAATGTTAACTGCCTGTATAGTTTTTATTCCAGGAGCAGCTGGCAACTTACTTGCTCGTAGTTTGAGTTTAGATCCTACAACTGTGCCATATGGGAAGGCGCAATCAGCAGAGGATCGTTTATTAGAATACAACAATTGGAACAATAAAGATTGGGTATCAAGCGAAGTAGGTCTTGAAATACCTTACATGCAAGGTATTGGTGACTTTTTCACACACGAAACTGATGAGCAAAAACTAGTTCACAGACTGCATCCTGATCAATTTATTGATGGAAAACAAAACTTATGGACTGGTTCCTATCAGTGGCAACACACTATTTTTATCGAACCAGATGATATAGATACAATTAAAAAACTTGCAAGTACAAAACGTACAGACATTGATCATCTTGCATTTATGAACAAAGAGATAGAAATGTATAATAGTCTAAAGTCTGGTGCAACACACACAGTAAATTTTTCTGATCTGCTTTCATACAATGCATTTAGCAACGCAGTAGAAAAAATTTGCAGTTTGATAGATGTAGTTTACTATGAAGACTATGTAGAACAAATATGGAATAAGTGGTACAAAGAATCAGTGCAACTAGTTCGGTTGCCTAAATAGTTGACACAACTGCATAACAATAGTATACTAAAGACATATTTCAAAGGAGTAAACATGCGTAAACTTTTCTACATGGGTCTTGAATCTTATGAAGCTCGTTATACACTACAACTAACTGAATGGAATCGACGTGTATTTGAACGTAGAGGAATTGATGTTGTATATGTTCCAGGTACAACTATTGATGATACAAAAAGTATTAGTGTTGGACAAGTATTAGATGCACATGGAAGAAGTTACTTTGGTATGAGCCAGATTATGAATCTAGTACAGATGATGCGTAATGGTGAATGTACTGGAGAAGATGTTATTTACTTTGAAGATATGTTTCAGCCGGGCATGGAAAGTCTGCCATACATAATGGATCAGATCCCAGATGCCCAAAGACCCCGAGTATATGTACGCTGTCTCGCCCAAGCAATTGATCCAGATGATTTCGTACATGTATGGGGTATGTCCAAGTGGATGGGCCTATATGAGAAGATGGTATGTGAGTTTGCCACAGTCTTGGCTACCAATGAAGAAATGGTAGCACATATGAAGATAGCGGGCTGGGAGTCACCTATATACAATATCTCAGGCTTGGCATTTGGCAAGCAAGAAGTTCAGGAAAGGTTGGGCGAACGGATAAAGCCTTTCCATGAACGTGCTAACAGGATTGTGTTTAGTGCTAGGTTTGATCAAGAGAAGCAACCAGACTTCTTTATGGATCTAGTAGAACGTTACAGTGCTCAACATCCAAAGCAACAGACATTTGCAATACTACAAGGTGGCCCACTGCGTAGTAACAATGAAAAATACATCACACGTGCAAGAGAACTTGAAGCACGTGGTATATTAGAAATACATGAAAACTTACAAAAGCATGAATACTACAAAATACTAAATGATTCACGTGTGTTGTTTAACTGTGCCTTGCAGGATTGGGTAAGCAATACTGTAAGTGAAGCAGATGCACTAGGTTGTAATGTATTGTATCCAGCATACAGAAGTTTTCCAGAAACATTTGCAAACGATCCAAACAGATTGTATATTCCGTGGAGTATCGATGACGTTGAAGTAAAATTAGGCAACCTATTAGGTGAAGCACATCACAACATGGGTCTTATTAGCGATTGGACAGATGGTACTATTGATAGAGTCGTTGACATCATGCAAGGCAAAGGCGAACAATGGTTGCGTAGTGGCAACAGATATAGAGATCATGTTGCTGGAGCAAAGTATCAAGTTATAAAAGTAGAAGAAGACAATAGTCAACAGGAATTGTTTGCATGAAAACAATAATTTGTTTTCCGCCACAGGCTGGTGGAAATCATGTTAAAAATTTACTGTTGCTAAATGAAACTAATTTTGAGTTTTATGAAAATTTGTACAATGGTAATGATATTAAAGTTCATGCACATGAAGGCGGAAACTTAACAAAAGCAATCTACTATGCAAATGATATAGTTCACGGACACTTTGGTGAAATAATGAGCATAAGAGAAGATGTGCAACTGACAGAGAACAAAAGGTGGATACTGATTTCACCAGACACATACGAGTGCAGATCAATACTTTACACACGACTAGGTGAACTAAAATTAGACGGTTATTTTGATCATGAACAAGTATTTTTATATGAGCCACATATGTATCATACGTACTTTAAAAGTAAAATGGATGACATTATGAATATAAGTGTGTATGAATTATTCAGCAATGATATCGATGATGTGTTAAACAGACTTAATGTTGCCCACAAAGACAAAGCAAAATATTTACATAAAATATGGAAAGCAAAAGTATCATGAAACAAGTTGCAATCACAGGTGGTGCTGGCTACATAGGTGGACAGACTGCTATATATTTTAAGGAACAAGGTTGGGAAGTTACAGTTGTAGATAGACACAACTTGCCCAAAAGACTTGAGCCATTTGTTGACAAATTTTTGCATGATGAATTCCACAACGAAGATGCACTGAAACAATTTGCACACGTAGATACTATTATTCATTGTGCAGGATCAAGTTTGGTCGGTCCAAGCATAAAAAATCCTAGTCAATATTATGAAAACAATTTTATTGCTACAAAACGTATGCTTGATCACTTGTGTCAGTATGGATATCATCCTAAGGTTGTGTTTAGCAGTAGTGCCGCAGTATATGGCAACCCAATTGCAATACCAATCTCAGAAGAAGATCCTAAGTTGCCTATATCACCATATGGTATAAGCAAACACATGGTTGAACAGTTGTTAGAAACATACAGTGAAGCATATGGACTTAACTATGTTGGCCTACGTTACTTCAATGCCGCAGGTGCTGATCCTGAAGGTAGACATGGACAAGAAAAATCTGCAACACATATTATTGCACGTGTGATGGAAGCAATAAAAGAAGAAAAACAATTTACATTGAACGGTGTAGGCTTACAAACTGAAGATGGAACCTGCGTAAGAGATTATGTGCATGTTGCTGACATTGCAAAAGCACATTTTTATGCACAACAAGAGCATGTGGTACCGGGCTTTTACAATTTAAGCACAGGAATGGGTGCTAGTAATTTAGAGATACTTCGTAAGTGTTGTACTGTTAGTGGCGGCAAACCTAGTATCGTAGTTGAAGGTCCAGGAAGACCTGGCGATCCTGATATACTTGTGGCCAACAACACAAAATTTTATGATGTGTGTCAATGGAGAAATAACTACCATGTAGATGATATAATAGAACATGCATGGAAGTGGTACAATCGTGACGTTTAAAAGTGACATACTGGCTAAACTAAAAAAACAAGATATAAAGAAACTAAGCACACAGTATCATAGTCATCCTGAGTATGGACTAATCAACATAGATGACTTCTTGCCATATCATGTTGTAACCAAATGCAGTGGTGAGCTTAAAAATCTGCCACTTGAAAAGATGAAACATTTTACACGTAAGGGCAGTTGCATGTATGAATGTAACGATTTAACTATCACACCATTTCAAGATCAATTGGTACATGCAATGCACAGCACAGAAGTTGTACGTTGGTTAGAGCAACTTACAGGTGTACAAAAACTTATTCCAGATCCTCATCTAGTAGGTGCAGGTTACATGAAAAGTTATCGAGGAGACACACTGCAAATACACACAGACTTTAACTGGGTTGAAGAAGTTGCACTTAATAGAGCAGTGAGTGTTATAATTTATTTTAACAGAGGCTGGCAATCTAAATGGGGCGGAAGTTTAAATTTTTATGATACAAAAAGACAAAATGTGTATACAAGTGTAAAGCCAGACAGTGGCAACATGCTAGTATGGACATATAAAAACTTAGTGTATCATGGATATCCAGATCCAATAGACTGTCCAGATGATGAATGCAGACGTGGTATAAGATTGTTTTATCTCACCAGTGATGCTAAGACAGATCCTAAAAACCCGCCACACAGAAGTTTGTATTGGTTTGACAAAGTAAAAGGCATACCTTATGACGAACGCAATGAAAAATAAATTGCCTAATTTAAAAAATCTGCCTTATGGTGGTGCATGGAGCATACACGATAGCGAAACTGTAGACTATGTAAGCCTATCTGAACCATCTCCAAAACCAGATGTGAAGAAATTTTTAAATGATTATGCACATTGGATGAAACAAGGACACACATTAGACGGGATTGACGCATATAAACATCTAGCATTTGCAAACGGCACAACTGAGGTTATGGATAAATTTTACATGCAAAATACACACAGGCGACTGCGATTGTGGAAGGGAGAATACTTTTATCATCAAATAGTAGCCCGTGAGAATTTTTACGATAGATTCGCATGGATAGATGATGGCCCAATACTTGATATGGATGTGGTTGTTGTAAGTCTACCATTTGCAAATACAGGAGGCATTCCGGAAGACTTTGATAAGATTATGCAACTGTGTTGCTATAGAAATGTAAATGTATTGATTGATATGGCGTATATTAATATAAGCAAACCCGTAAACGTAAACTTAAATTATGATTGCATCAAAGTTATAGCAACAAGTCTAAGTAAAGTATTTCCTGTAGAAACACACCGTATTGGTATGCGACTTATGAAGGATTATTTAGATGATAGTTTACAAGCCTATGTTGATCAAGCAACTCCGTATGTTAATATGAATAGTGTAACTCTTGGTCAAGAGCTGATAGAAGAATTTCCTAACGATTTTATTGTAAACCGTTATAAAAGTAAACAAGAAGAATATTGTAAACAACTTGGTGTAACGCCAAGCGATTGTGTGATATTTGGCATAGACAAAGATAACCAATGGCCAACTTATCACAGAGGCACCAGCACAGGTCGGCTTTGCTTCAGTAAAATTTGGGACGGAAGAATTACCGTTTGACTTGACAACGACCTAAATACCCCATATAATAATAAACGTCTAACTGGGAGAACATACATGACGATTAAAGACACAATTAAGAAAAGACTTAAAGATAACAACGTAAGATATTGGGCTAACGACAATATTGCTGACTACATCGAAGAAGGTGAAAAGCAACAACTTATTGACGAAGCAGTTCCGGCATTTGAAAACATGTTGGATCATTTACTGATTGATACTAAGACAGATCCTAACAGTATAGATACTGCAAGGCGTATGGCCAAGATGTATATCAATGAAATAATGAGTGGTCGCTATGATCAAATGCCTAATCCAAGCAGTTTTCCAAACTACATCGAAGGCGGTTATGAAGGCATGCTTGTGGTTAGAAGTGAACTTACAAGTCTATGTTCTCATCATCACCAGACAGTAAAAGGTGTAGCATACATTGGAATTATTGCTGGTCCAAAACTGTTAGGCTTGAGCAAATACACAAGAATTGCACAGTGGTGTGCAATGCGAGGTACACTACAAGAAGACCTCAATGGTATGATAGCCAATGCAATACAAAAAGAAACAGGCAGTGAGCATGTAGGTGTTTATGTTCAAGCAACACATGGTTGTTGCGAAAACAGAGGCATACGTGCAAAAAGCAGTCTAACACAGACCACAGTACTGCGTGGTGCATTCAAAGATAATCCTGCAACTACCAAAGAGTTTATGGATAATATCAAAATGCAACAACAATTTGCCTGTGGAAATTAAGCATTGACTAAATACCAACCTAGGGCAGAGTCGATCCTGCCTGATTAACTTTAATCAAAACACCCTCGAGAGGAAATAAAATGAACTTTTTAAGACTGTTGATAGTTGCACTATCAGTAATGTTTTTCAGTGTGGCTCATGCTGGAGACAAAGTAAAGGTTGGTTTTATCTATGTTGGCCCAACAGGCGATCATGGATGGACTTACAGACATGACATTGGACGTCAAGATGTTGAAAAACATTTTGGAGACAAAGTTGAAACTAAATTCATAGAAAGTGTAAAGTATGGCCCTGATGCAGAACGTGCAATTAGAGCTATGGCCAAAGACGGAGCAGATATAATCTTTGCTACAAGTTTTGGTTACATGGAACCTATGCTTAAGGTAGCAAAAGAATTTCCAAACGTAAAATTTGAACATGCTACTGGTTACAAGCAAAGCAAAAACATGTCAAGTTATGGACTACGTTTATATCAAGCAAGACATGTACAAGGTGTTATTGCAGGTATGATGACCAAGACTAACAAAATTTGTTATGTTGGTGCATTTCCAATTCCAGAAGTTATTCGTGAAATCAACACCTACTACTTGGGTGCTAAGAGTGTAAATCCAGATGTTGACATTGACATTGTGTGGGTAAACACATGGTACGATCCAGGTAAAGAAGCAGAAGCGGCTAAGGTTATGATTGCAGAAGGTTGTGATATGGTAGCACAACATACTGATTCACCTGCACCATTACAGACTGCAGAAAAAGCAGGCGTACTTGGTTTTGGTCAAGCAAGTAATCAATACAAATTTGCTCCTAAGGCTCAGTTAACTGCTACTATTGATAACTGGTCACCATACTATATTGCTAAAGTACAGGCAGTAATTGATGGTACATGGCAAAGCGGAGATTACTTTGGACACATGAAGGATGATGTTGTACAGATGGCTCCATTTACTAATATGCCAGCAGAAGTTGAAGCCTTTGCACAAAAAATCAAAGACGGAATCACTAACGGCAAGTACTTTGCTTTTACTGGTCCTATCAAAGACAACACAGGCAAACTACAGTTGAAAGACGGTGAGATTGCTGATGATGGACATCTTAATAGTATGATGTACTATGTCGAAGGTATTGACGCTAAAGTACCAGGAAAATAAAACATGATACCAGTAATTGATTACAATAGTAAAGACGTACTGGAAGAGATACGCGAAGCCTACACAACAGTAGGCTTTGCAGTATTTCAACATGCACTAGCAGATTCAGATCAAGACACCATGAAACAGTGGTGGAATCTAATGCGTGATTTCTTTGACAAAGATCAAGAAACAAAAAACAAATACAAATACCAAGCTGAAAACAACTTAGGCTACAGTATAGTAGGTGCAGAAAACGTAGACCCTACTGCTCCTAAAGACATGAAAGAAAGTTTTAATTATAATAATACACGTATGCCAGATGACCTATGGCCTACAGATATTGACAACTTTAAAGAACTTGCACTGCAATCAATTGACATTGCAGATCGACTAACACTAGACATACTAGGTAAATTTGATCTTATACTTGATTCAGGCACAACACTGGTAGACGCACACAGGCGCCCATATAACACCACAAGAGTAATACATTATCCAGCAATGAAACCAACTGAAGATAGAATGTTACGTATTGGCGAACATTCAGACTATGGTACTATTACACTGTTATGGCAGTTGGATAGTGTGCCAGGTTTAGAAGTAGAAGATTTAGATGGCAAATGGCATGCAGTGCCATATGTTTGGAATGGTGTTGTTGTAAACATAGGCGACCTACTACAACGTTGGACCAACGATTACTTTAAAAGCACAAGACATAGAGTAGAAAACAGTTATTGTCATTTACCAAGATACAGTATGCCACACTTTGTAGATCCAGAGCCAGGCACAATAGTAGAAAATCTGCTTAAAGAGCCTAATCACTATGATCCAATAGAGTCAAAAGAATACTTAATGTGGCGTCTTAGTCAAAGTTATGGCTAGGCTAGTAGTATTTGGTGACAGCTTTGCGGCCAGCAATCACGAAGATAGTTGGGCAAAAAACCTAAGCCTCACTACTGATAATTTCAGCACCAATGGAAGCAGTGAATATCGTATTTGGAAAAAAATATGTAACACTGACCTCGCCAAATATGACGTTGCAGTAGTTGTGCATACCAGTCCAAACCGCATGTACACTGCTACGAATAATATCTATCCACCTAATCATAGTCATGCTAAAAGTGATTTAATATACACTGATCTTGAAGACAAACGTGGTAACAAATATGCAGATGGAGCTATTTGGTGGTTTGAAAATGTCTTTGATATTGCACATGCCGAAGATATGCATAGATTACTTGTAGCAGATTGTATGAAGAAAGTAACAATTCCATGTATACATCTAACATTTTTTGATCTTGATATCGACTGTGTAATAAATTTACACAAAATTTGGCAAAGACAGTCTGGACTTATAAATCACATGAATACAAATGGTAACATGATGGTTGCAAAAAAGGTTGACTCTATGTTAGAAACGTTGTATAATACTAGTATTAACAACGAGGCAAGCGATGCATAGTTTAGATACGTTAAAAGTGGCAAAGCAAGAGGGCAGAGCTCCTTGGACCGATGTGCAATTAGAAACAAAAGAATTTGTTGTATACAATGATGGCTTTCCGGTTACGCCAGGGCACACACTTATTGTGCCTCGTGAGTCGAACATGCAAAACTTGCTTCGTTGTTTCAATTATGCAATGCAGATGGGCAATGCAAACGTTGAAGGTGAAGGCAATGAGATAACTGGATTCAATGTTGGCATAAACGTAGGTACAAGTGCAGGTCAAACTGTGATGTACCCCCATGTGCATTTAATTTTTAGACGTGACGGCGACACCAAAGATCCTACAGGAGGCGTTCGCAACGTAATACCAGGGAGTGGCAACTATGGCAACTGATGAAGAATTAATTGAAGCAATAAAACGTCCAGACAGATACTACAATATTGTAATTGGCGGTTATGGTGGCGAAACAACATATTCACGTATATCATATCCAGCATATATGTACTGGGCTGACAAAGAAGATAGCGAACTAGAAAGTTATATGGCTTCTCCAGAGGACTACGTTACAGAAGAAGATCCAGATATCCCAGACGAAGCAAACTTTTTATACAATGCTGAAGAAGAATACTATCATGACTGGTACGAAGCTCCAGGAGAACTAGAACATGGCTATGGTGTGGATATAGGTAACAGTTGGATCACAATAGAAGAACGCGAAGGCGAAGAGTACAGTTCAAAACATTTAGCCGATATAGTTGACACAGAAGACACAGTACAGTATATTGAAGATAACAATATAGAACGTGAAGATGGTGAACTTGATCTTGATGCACTGTTGTATCCAAATGGACACTATGAAGAAGACGAGTCCGAAGAATATGAAGAGGGTGAACCAAAGCCACTGGATGATGGTACTATCCCTGAGCCATATGTGTTTTATGGTATGAGTGCAGAGAAAGGTTCATTTTTTGATGGTGTTGTGCATGTTAATGATGGTTCAAAGTTTGATCCAAGCAAGTTGAAAATATACGTAGAAGCACAACCAAATGGTGACAACGTAATTACAGAAGTAAGTTACAAAGGTGAAACAATTGATAATAACGGTGGTGACACCACAGGCAAAGGCTATTATGCAAGTGTCTGGGACTGGTAGGAGAAACTATGGCGTACTACAGTACAAAAACATATGGACATAACATTGGACTTAGTGCAGTGTTTAGACAACCGCATGCGGATCATTCGCATTGTAGATTCTTACATGGCTACAGTTTAGGATTTAAGTTTACATTTGCTTGTAGCGAACTAGATAATAAAAACTGGGCAGTAGACTTTGGCGGACTGAAACCGCTGAAACAATGGCTAGAAGATACATTTGATCATAAGGTTGTACTTGATGAAAATGATGAGAAACTGCATTACTTTCATACATTGGAAGATGCAGGATTAGCACAACTAACAATACTGGATGGAGTTGGTGCAGAAATGTTTGCCAAACATGCATACGACTTTGCAAATGACTTAATAAAAAGACAAACGGACGGTAGATGTTGGGTACATTCAGTTGAGTGTATGGAACATGGTGCAAACAGTGCAATTTACAAAAGGATTACAACATAATGGCTTTAATACCAATGGTAGTTGAAACTACCAGCAAAGGTGAACGTGCATACGATATTTACAGTAGACTATTAAAAGATAGAATTGTAATGCTAAATGGAGTCGTTGAAGACCAAATGGCAAACAGTGTGATTGCACAACTATTGTTTTTAGAATCTGAGGAACCTGACAAAGATATATTGCTTTATATTAATTCGCCAGGCGGACAAGTAAGTGCTGGCCTAGGCATATATGATACTATGCAGTTTATAAAATGTGATGTAAGCACTGTGGTAATTGGACAAGCATGTAGTATGGGAAGTTTTCTTGCACAAGCAGGTGCCGCTGGTAAACGTATTGTACTTCCAGAATCTCGGACAATGATACACAGAGTAAGCTCTGGTACTAGAGGAACAAGTGGTACAGTGCATGTACAAGAACTACAGTTTGAAGATGCTATACGTAGCATGGAAGAGTCAAAAAAAGTAAACAAAAGACTTACTGAATTATACGTGAAACACAATACTGCTGGTAAAACCTATGATGAGATGGCAGAAACAATGAAGTTTGACACATTCCTTACTGCAACGGAAGCAGTGGAATGGGGTCTAGCAGATAAGGTTGTTGAGAATAGACAATGAGTTTTAAATTAGAAGCCACTAAAAATATATCTGTTTGTATGGCCACACGAGGCAGACCACAACTTGCCTTTAAAAGTATGCAAAGCATGATTGATCTTGCACACGATCGTGATGAAATTGAATTTTGTGTTGCAATCGACAATGACGATATCGAAAGCAATGAATATTTTACTAAAGTTGTAACTCCTTGGTTTGAAAAAGAAGAACTTGATTTGCTGGTAATGAGCTTTGACCGATTAGGCTATGCAAAACTAAACGAGTACATAAGTCATCTTGCCTCAAATTGTAGCGGTGCATGGATTATTACTTGGAACGATGATGCACAAATGGAAAGTCAAGATTGGGATAAAGAAATTGCAAGTTATACAGGGCAATTTAAACTACTAGCATTCAAAGACAATCACAACAAACATCCTTATAGTATTTTTCCTATATTGCCAAGAGAATGGATGGTTCTATTTGGTATAATCAGTCCTCAACAGGCAATAGATGCATGGGTCTCGCAAGTTGCATATTTGACTGATTGTTTTCAACGTCTTGAATCTACTGTTTTGCATGATAGACATGACTTAACTGGCAATAACAACGATACCACATACCAAGAACGTGAGTTTTTAGAAGGTGATCCTAACAGGGCTGGAGATGCCTTTCACCCTGAGATGCAGAAATTAAAAGAACAGTTTGCACGTAAAGTTGGTTGGTATTTAAAACGTATAGGACAGGATACAGGTTATTGGGACAAAGTGTTACGTAAAGAAGTTGAACCATATTCTTTAATGCATGCCAATGATCCAAACAAAAATCTAAGCAGATATACATGGGTTAAAACAGCAGAAGGTTATAAACAAAAATGAAAAAAATATTTGTTACATGGCATGACGTTCAAAGGCAAACACAAGAAATACTACGTCAAATGCAAAAAGAACAATGGAAACCAGACTACATTGTTGGAATCACCCGTGGCGGACTTACTGCAAGTAATTTGTTGAGTCAATACTTGGATGTAACAATGTACACATTAGATGTAAGACTACGTGATGGCGAACACGTGCCTTGTGAAACAAATACTAAACTTGCAGAAATAGCATTTGGTATGAATGACGGCAGACATAGTGGTGCTCGTTGGGACGTTGGACAACGTAAAAATGTATTGATTGTAGATGATATAAACGACTCAGGCGCAACTATCAACTGGATCAAAAAGGATTGGGAAAACAGTATTAAAAATCTAGTCAAAGATGACGTTGATTATGTATGGAATACTATTTGGAATCAGACTACAAAATTTGCAGTGCTATTTGATAACAGTGCAAGTGATGCAGAGATTGATGTTAACTATGCTGCCGAAGAAATTAACAAAGTAGACGACCCTAGTTGGATTGTTTTTCCGTGGGAAGAATGGTGGAGCAGATGGGATCCTAATGTAGAATTGATGAAGTAATGACTGTTACATATATGAAAGAAGGCTCACCTAAGAGCTGGGATAAAAGTTTACGTAGATACGAAATTACGTGGCCTGATGGCCGTAAAGAAATATGGAAAGACATTACTGCTCGCAACTGTCTTACAAAATATGAAAGCATGGATCCAGGCGGTCAAGGATTACAACTGCGTGAAATCACAGGCAAAGAACTTAAACTACAGAAAATCATGGAAGAAAAATGAGCGGACAAAGACGTTGGCTTAGCACTTGGGCAAGAACAGTTGGCATGCCAATAGGCATAACTGATGATGACAAGCCTGAGTTTTTACCTATCACCCAACAGAATGTAAAGATTGCACTAGGTATGAGAACCTTTTGGATAGTCTTGCATATTGTTACATGTTGTGCTATAATAATGGGTAACGGAAGGACATTAGGAATATGGTAGAAGAACAATTACCTTTTAAGTTTAAATTTGCTGAAGCTGGTATAGTTGCTCCAGTAAATACAAATATGAAAAAGCAAGGTAAACTTAGATACAGTGAAGCATTTTATTCAGTGCAAGGTGAAGGCAAGTTTGTAGGAGTGCCTAGTGTGTTCTTACGTACATTTGGTTGTAACTTTAGATGCATGAACTTTGGATTGGATCGCAGTGAAAAAATGCGTGATGAAAAACAAAAAGAAGGCATGATACACAATCAAGAAGTTCAAGGCTTGTTGGACAACAACATACATAAAAGTACAAATAGATTTGAAGATTTGCCAATTATACACACAGGTTGCGATACATATGCTAGTATCTATCCTGAGTTCAAACACTTTAATAAACTGGCTACAATAGATGAAGTTGTAGATCATCTAATTAGTTTACTGCCTGAAGGCAAGTGGACAATGGATAACGGACAGGATGTACATTTGATTATGACTGGTGGTGAGCCACTGTTAGCATGGCAAAGACTGTACATTGAATTGTTTGAGCATCCGAAAATGAAGGACTTGAAAAATGTTACATTTGAAACAAATACGACGCAAATGCTTCATACTGACTTTAAAGACTATCTTGCCGATCAGGAGAGGTTTGAGGTTACTTGGAGTTGTTCCCCAAAGCTCTCTGTTAGCGGAGAACCTTGGGAGACTGCTATTAAGCCTGCAGTGGCTTGTGATTATGCTGATGTGGACGGTAGCGATATGTATCTTAAGTTTGTGGTCGCTGACCGTGTGGATATTGACGAAGCCGGTAGAGCTGTTGCAGAATATCGCAACGCAGGGATCGAGTGTCCTGTCTACCTTATGCCGTTGGGCGGTAGGAGTGAAGAATACAATCTCAACGTCCAAGAAGTCGCAAACATCTGCATGGAAAAGGGATGGAGGTTTACACCCCGACTACATATTAGCCTCTTCGGAAACGCCTGGGGAACCTAAACAAACACCACTAGAACGTGCAATGAAAGCACCTATAGATATAAAAGAATTACGTAAAAGAGGATTATAACAACAACTTGGGAGATAAAAAATGAAAGTAGGCGATCAAATAATACTAGCGGCAAAAAAACAAGCCGAAGGTGAACTAGAAGTACACAAAGCAAACATACAAGTGTACCAAACAATGCCAGCAGGTATTGGTGAACATTCAGATGTTACAGAAGCAGTAATCGAAGAATTAAACAAAATGGCCGCGGCACAAGATCGTATTGATATGATTGAAAAATATTTTAAAGGCGACTAATGTTAGATAAAATTAAACGTGCAATGGGTATAAAAGAAAAACCTGTTGAGAAAACTAAAACTAAACCAAAAGTAAAAAAGACTGATAAAGAATTAGCAACTGCCGCTGGCGAACCATATGTTGCTATTCTTAGTATGGATATTGAACCAGATAATATAAACAACGGTGCATTTGAACTAGATTGGAACGAAAAATTTATCGCAAATTTAGTACGTGCTGGTTATCAACAAAAGCAAAACGAAGAAGAGCATGTAATTGTTGATAGATGGTTCCAAACTGTTTGTCGCAATGTTGCACTTGAAACCTATGAACAATCCCAAGGCGATCCAGAAATCCGTTATACACAAAGCAGAGATCTCGGTGACGGTTTTACTGAAGTTAAATGATTCTTTACGTTAATGGCGATTCGCACACTGCGGCCGCAGAATGTGTGAACAATCATGCATTCGCAGAAGACGACCCACAATATTGGATGTTAGGCCGTGCTCCTCATCCTGACAATCTTGAACATGGTTGGGCTAAACTTTTAAGCAACAGGCTCCATACAGGTATGATATGCGATGCAGAAAGTGCTAGTAGCAACGAACGCATAATTAGAACAACTAAACAATGGATGAAAAAGTTTAAACATGAATTGTATCGAACATTCGTTGTTATACAATGGAGTACTTGGGAACGTGAAGAATGGTTAATTGATGATACATACTATCAAATAAATGCAAGTGGCACTGATGATGTGCCCAAAAGCCATATAGATCAATACAAAGAATATGTTGCAAACATAGACTGGACAGAAAAAACACAAGAAGCTCATGCAAAAATCTATGCATTTCACCTTGATCTAAAACGTAAAAATATTAAACATATATTCTTCAACGGAAACAATAATTTTAGTAAAATAAAAAAGAAAAGAAATTGGGGTACTAATTACATTGATCCTTACGGAGAAAGCACATTCCATAATATTGTAGGTTCCAAATGCGAAACAGTAAGTCCAACAAGTTGGCACTACGGAAAAGATGGACATCGTGTATGGGCACAATTTATAACAAAATATATCGTTGACAACAAGTTAATCTAGTGTTATAATAAGTGTATTATTAACAAAAGGATTACTATGAAGTATCTATTGATTGACACTGCTAACATGTTTTTTCGTGCAAGGCATGTTGCATTTCGTGCCGCTGATCCATGGGAGAAAGTTGGCTATGCACTGCACATCAGCATGGCAGCCATTAACAAAGTAGCAAAGAAGTTTGAAGCTGATCATGTGGTGTTTTGTTTAGAAGGCCGTTCATGGCGTAAGGATTACTACAAGCCATACAAGGCTAATCGTACAGAAGCAAGAGCGGCACAAACAGAACGTGAACAAGAAGAAGATAAGTTGTTCTGGGAAACATTTGATGACTTCAA
>Ga0181388_1000164_pt1 | contig 21644 bp, 22 predicted proteins | sample 11SPOviralmetaG_FD_130120 | JGI IMG/M metagenome (GOLD analysis project Ga0181388, IMG submission 130120) | Marine viral communities from the oligotrophic San Pedro Time Series (SPOT) site, San Pedro Channel, CA, USA - 11 SPOT_SRF_2010-05-17 | ecosystem: Environmental > Aquatic > Marine > Strait...
CATGAAACAATCTGAATCAATAGCAAACCTAGCAGCCGCGATGGCTGCGGCACAGGGTGAGATGGGGGCAGCAGTCAAAGGCTCATCAAATCCATTCTTCAAATCTAAGTACGCATCACTTGGTGATGTCATCGAGGCCGTCAAAGCTCCGTTCGCCGCACATGGGTTAAGCTATGTGCAGTTCCCTGTAAGTGGTGAAGGTTCTGTAGGTCTGGCTACTAGGCTGATGCACTCCTCTGGCGAGTGGCTAGAGCAATCGTTCTTTATCCCTCTCGCGAAGATGGATGCCCAATCTGTCGGCTCATGCCTTTCTTATGCAAGGCGCTATAGTTTGCAAGCCATTGCGGGAACTCCGTCCGAGGATGACGATGGTAATGCTGCATCTGCTAAGCCTAAGCACCCATCACATCCCGCAGCGAAACAGTCTGCGCCGGATTTCTTTTAATGAGAAGGGATTTACGATGCGGGACTTGCAGTCAATGGGTAGAGCCAAATTACTACCCGTTCTGCAAGCCTTGCAAGGATCTAATAGACCTAACTAACAAATTGTGGAGGACTCATGAGAATAATAGATTGCGAACAGGGAAGTGATGAGTGGCTGTCAGCTAGGTTAGGTGTCCCGTCTGCCTCACAGTTTTCTAAGATAGTTACTGGCAAAGGGGGTAAGTCCACACAGGTAGAGGCTTACATCAATCAGCTAGTCGCTGAAGAGCTAACAGGCGAGACTACACTGGTCTACGTCAACGAACACATGAAGCGCGGCACTGAGCTAGAGCCAGATGCGCGTGAATTGTACGAAGCCCTGACAGGGAATACTGTTCAGGAGCTAGGGTTCTGTCTGCACGACACTGTGAACGCAGGTTGTTCGCCAGACGGATTAGTGGGGGAGGATGGTGGTTTGGAAATCAAATGCCCTGCCCCTGCTACGCATGTTGAGTGGGTGAAGGCAGGAGTAGTACCTTCCAAACACTTGCAGCAGATTATGGGGTGCTTGTGGGTCACAGGCCGTCAGTGGTGGGACTTCATGTCCTATCACCAGACCATGAAACCTCTGATCGTTCGTGTTGAACGCGATGAGGAGTACATAGCAGCATTGGCAGAACATGTAACCAATGCAGCATTAAGAATCAAACAAGATGTTAACCAATACTTTCAGTAGGAGAATGTGATGAGTGATTACGATGATACAAACCGTGGCGCACTGTTCAAGAACGAGCGCAAAGAGGCTGAGACGCACGCTGACTACAATGGCACGATCAATGTAGGCGGTCAGGAATACTGGCTGAACTCGTGGCTCAAGGAATCTAAGAACGGTAAGAAGTATATGAGCCTGTCGGTCAAGCCGAAGGATGTTCAGTCTGCACCTGCGCCCAAGGTGGAGGTTGCTTCAGAAGATATACCCTTTTAATTTAGCGGGGGCGCAAGCCCCCTTATCCTTGGAGGATGATATGTTATTTTTTAATTCACACAAGAAAGAAGTAAGCCCGACAAGCAATCAACTCGGTGCAAAAATTGATCGCAGACAGCTTGCTGTATACATTCCTGAAGAGCTGTACAGCGCGGTTCAAATGCACAAAATTAAACTTGGGAAAACTGCTACAGATATTGTGATCGAATGCCTTACTCTAAGCATGGATTTTCTTGAGCCAAAGGGCAGGATGACTTCCGAAGCACATGTTAAGTTAATAGCACAGCCTGAAAAAGAACAGCGCACAGAAACACCAAATCCAACCATTGAGCAAGATATGTTGAATGATGCGGAGACATTAAGAATTGAGAGCAAGCTGCCTATACCTGACAAGAAAGTTGCTGTTCCATCTTCGCGCTCGTTTTACTATGTTGCTCTCAAAACATTAAGGACAATGGAGGTAGGCGATTCTTGCGTTGTTAAAGGCGAGACTCAACGAACTGCTGTTTTAAACGTAGCAAAAAAATTAAACATGAAATTTACAACTAGAAAACTTTCTAAGTCGAAAAAAGATCTGTCTATTCGTGCTTGGAGAATAGCTTAGGAGACAATGATGCACATTGGAAACGCAATAAGAAATGCTCATTACATCACTAAGATCAAGCATATTGTCGTTGCGAGGGAGATAGGGGTGAGTGCAGCTAACTACTCTCACTCCCTGACTCACAAGGGGATGACAGTGAAACGTTACAAAGAAATCTGTGACGCGCTTGGCATGAGCATGGACGATGTGTTTAAAATAGGAGAAGAGTATGCTGACGGCGACTCAAACTAATAAACAGGTTAGAGATAGATTAGAGAAAGACTTGGAGTTGTTCTTCAGCAAGGGCGGGGAAGTTAAGCACTTCCCTTCCTGCACCTACTCCGATCATATATTAACAGAAAAGCAACGGTTCGATGCTCGCTTCGGCCAGAGGGGGAAGAAATGACAGATATCAATCAAGGGGATTTCTGGGTGGTAGATGACAGGCGTTCGCTTGAAGCCTTCATCAAGATGATGACTCAGATGTACGAGGAGAAGAAGTATCTGACACTCAAGATCAAGGGCGGTAAGACCAGAACCTCAGCTCAGAACAACGCACTGCATGTTTACTGCCGACTACTAGGCGAGAAGCTGAACGACTCAGGCTATGATATGAAGCGAGTCATCAAGCAGGAGGTAGATATACCGTGGTCACCTTCTCTCGTGAAGCAGTACCTTTGGAAGCCCATTCAAAAAATCGTAGCCAACGAAGATTCTACCGCGAAAGTGGGGTCGGATGATTACTACAACACCTACGCTGTCCTTAGCCGACACCTTAGTGAAAAGTTCGGGGTGTTCGTTGAGTTCCCGAGTAAGCGCAAGTGATTGTCTTTGATGACTTCAGCCGCGCGTTGGAGGAAGCAGAATGGTGCGCGAATGATGAGCGGGTTTTGTATTACGTCTTTCCATTCAACGATAAGTACATGGTGCGCAAGAAGCACGGCGGTTCACCTAAACCCAAGCGCCGACACATCGAGGTAGGGTTTCATCACAGGAAAGCAGGGAGGAAGCCCCATGTTTGAGATTACTTGCCTAGCTATGGCTATCTACTTCGAGGCTAGGTCTGAACCCTTGGATGGGCAGGTCGCAGTAGCTAATACCATCCTAAATAGAGTGGAATCTCCTAAGTTCCCCGATACCCCTTGTGAAGTAGTCCAACAAGGCAGGTCATGGATGGGTCATATGCTCCGAAATCAGTGCCATTTCAGCTATTACTGCGATGGTAAGCCCGAAGTAATAGTAGACCAAGGGGCATACACTTTAGCCCTCAGTATTGCGGTAAATTGGCCTAATCTCGTTGACATAACGAGTGGTGCTACCTACTATCACAGAGATGACGTTCAACCCTACTGGATAAAAAGCCTAAACATCAGCCGCAAGATTGGGCGGCATATCTTTTATAACTAGATGCATTTGAGGCTAGAGAATCATGAATGACCAACCGCAGTACAATCCACCGGAAGATGTAAAGGCTGTAGCTAAGACATACTCTGTCATGTCGAAGCTGTTTAGTCTCGCACTAATCAAGCTGCGCTACGATAAAATGAATACGGCGAGCCAGATTCGAGCCGAGAAAACCATGTTCGCATTGCTTCACGAGAGAAACTGGGATGCCAAGAGCGATAGATAGGCGAAAAAAGCGCAAGTCGAAGCCGAAAACCAAGACTAGCGCGATGTTAAGGCAGGAGTGCTACAGGGCTATACAGAAGCTCGCGAGGATAGCTGCGGCAGATGATGATGGGTACTGTAGCTGTGTCTCTTGCGGAGTTAGCAAGCACTACACGCAGATGCAAGGCGGTCATTTCATACCAAAGGGCAACTCATCGTACTGGGCATTAGAGATAGAGAACATCCATCCTCAATGTGCAGGGTGCAACATGTGGGGCATGAGACACGGTTCTGCTGCTCAAGAGTATACGATGTGGATGGAAGACATGTACGGAAGAGACTTTGTCAAGGACATGATTGCTAAAAAGTCGTCCCCTGTGAAGAGATACAAGGCAGACTACGAAGAGTTGTTGTCAGGGTTCGTGGAACTTATTAGAGCGCACAAAAAAAGGTTGGGCGAATAATGGATGATGAAATCTACATAGAAATGGTGTCCTCTGACGAGGCTTACGAGTGGATCAACGACATGGTGCAAACCCTTGAGGGTCATGACCGTGATGTCATAGGGACGATAGCCTTGATGCTTGAAGACCTAACCGAGTTCGTAAACAAGAATGAGTTCATGAAGAAGCACTTCATGCAGTTCATTGAAGATAAACATGACAGCGAGGAGTTACTACATTGAGCGCAACAGACCATCAGGTAGCGGGTGACCACTACAAGAAGCTAAAGATTCAACCGATTGAATACATCCTCGCGAATGAGATGCAGTTCTGTGAAGGGGCTATCATCAAGTACATCTCTCGATGGAGAGACAAGGGAGGGGTTGAGGATCTAAGGAAGATCAAACACTTCTGCGATTTCTTGATTGAGAACGAGGTTAAGGAAGAACCCCTCGCCCAGATGAGCGAGAGGCGTGTTCCGAAGTTTTAGTCTGTTAGTATATCTTTCATGCGCTTCTCTTCTCGTGCGCCTAAGAGCCAGTCTTGCATTATCCTGCCGAACACAGGTACTCGGCTTAGCATCTTAGATCCTTGCGCATCTAGCTCACCTTGAGACATAGCGTATACATCTTCTGTCAACCCATCAAACAAACTAATTGGAGGCATGAATACTTCGCCAAGCGCAGGAGTAATCCTGCCTTCAGCTAGATGATTCTCTACTACATACCTTGAAGTACCCATTACTTTAAACAGACTTGTAATAAACTGATCAGGTATATCTTCCAAAGCAATCTCATCTCCTCGCGTTAGCCAATCCTTAACTTCTTGTACGCTTCCTCCCGCAAGAGGAATGATCGTAGCAAACGCGATTAGTTTTTTTGCTCCAAGCGCAGGGTTTCCATTAGAGAACTCATGCAAAATCTCGCGCCTCATTACGTCCAATTGTTTTACAGTAAAGGATTTTAGCGCATAGAACACGCGACCATTGGGATGTTGTAGATATTTGAGCGGCATCTGAGACAAAGAGATAGGCTGAAAATTAGCAAGCTCTGAAAACATCATAATGTTTAAGTTGTCAGTAATGTTTCCCGCTCTCAAGTCTGTCAGCACAGAATCAAACTCATCGCCAAAGACATTGCCAAACCTTTTTCTTAAATAGTTAACGCCGTTTTTGTTGTTGGCTAGCTTGCGAAACTTATGATAGGCCGCATTGACTATTGTTTCTTTGCCAAGTCGATCTACAAATTTAAATCCACTGACCTTGAACGCTGTATCTAGTGTGCGTGCCATAGCCCCAACTGTCCCCATCTCCGCTGACACCACTTGATCTAAATTCAATTGCTCAAGCTTAAAGTTTTTCTTTCCGACCAAAGCTTTGATGGTAGGCATAAGACCAAAAGCAAACACCGACATACCAACATCCGCAATCTGTGTAATAGCTGACAATGGATTTGCAATAGTCATTTGATAAATTAAGTTCTTGGAGATATTGCTCGCTTTCCCTGCTGACTTTTCAGCCATGCCAAACCGCGCCTCAATAATCTCTGCTGCTTTTGCCACATCCTCTGGAGCTATGCGTTTTGCTTGTAGCTCCTGTGCAACAATCTTAGAAGCTGAGTCTTCCGCAGAGATGTTGCGACTACCTTTGTTTACAGTGTTTAACTTGCCAAAGAACTTTCTTTTTTCTATCGCTGCTACTGTCTCTTCAATGTAATCGTGAAGTGCGGCTTGTGGTTTTTTGTATTGTTGAATTAAAGTTTCGTCTATGTTCTGGTACTGTCTGCCTTTGGTAGAAATAGATCTAGTAGCCCCTGCTTTTTGCGATCTCAAACCATTAAACTTTGCAATGACATCCTCGACTTCATCAATAGGCATATCATCAGTGCTTTTATAGCCATGCTTTTTAGCGTGAGCTTCTAGCATGCGGGTGATCTTTGGCTTATCTTCTCGGTTAGTAGCCTTTAGCAAGTCTTTATAATCTATAACCTTGAGCGGGAAATAATTTTTTAAGTTGCCGACTTTTATTCCCGCCTCTAGCATTTCGTCTCGCAGCGTTGTTAGCATACCTTCTACGCTGCCAAAAATTTTATCTGCGTTGGGGTCATACTTTGATAGCATAGATTTTGCTGCATCAAATTCACCTGCGGCAAGGTGACGGTTAAGTTGATTAACCATTTTGTCTGGAAGTTTATTTACTAAATTAAAGAAAGGACTCGCCTCCTTTAATTTTTTCGCGATGTTGTTTGCTACTGTTCCATCATGACGCTCAAGCAATCCTCCCAAGCGAGGACTGATTCGCGAAAGGTCGGTAGAAATTACTCCCGCAAAATCTCTTAGCCCTTGCAGTAACCCCCCTGTAACAGGGTTAAGTGCAGACTGCTGATCTGCCATAGCTGACAGTGCTTGCACTTTGCTGCCCGGCATTTTAGGTTTGAAGGTTGCCTGTACCATGTATTCAGTTAACTGGTCTTTGGTTAGCCCTGTCTTTTTATTTATTAAAGGCATAACCTCGTCAATGTTTTGCGCTCCAACCCTAACATCAGGCAAGTCAATCCGTGCTTCGTTTATAATGTCTTGGACTTCGTACATTATCTTGTCGGCTTCAGTGATTTTTTTAGGGGAAGCTTTACCAAGTAGAGCGTTACTAACTCCTGTACCTAGCGCGCTTAATCCTTTAATCGTCAAAGGCGTGGCGATAGCAGAGACACCAGTGGCAACTGCTGCTTGTTTAGGGTCAACTTTGGCAGTAGAAGCAAGTTGATCTAAGACGTTGTATTCAAAGCCAAACGCACCACCAATCAGAGCCAAGCTTTTTACGCCCGCTTTTGCTCCCGCGCCTACAGGGATTAGAGTTGTCGGGCTAATCAAAGCTCCACCCAAGCTGCCGAGAAACCCTGCTACTCCCCCTATCTCATCAGGGTTCATGTTCGGAAAGTTTTGCGCTAGTTCTTTACGGTCTAGCTCTTCAAGCACCGCAGCTTTCATTTCATCAGAAGCATTTGCAAAACCTGACCCAAACGACTCTTCTGCTGTTTTGTATTCTATGCCGTTCCTGCCAAACTGAAACTCACCCAACCCTGCTTTAACTTGCAGTGTGCGATATAATAATCCTGCGTCCGATTTTGTTTTAGCAAAACCATATTGAAATCTTTTCAACGCGCCCGTTTCTGGCGTGACTTCAGGCTCAATTGGTAGGGCTTGAATATCTTGAAAGGCTAATTGCCTTCCCTCCGCAGACATGGATTCAAAGTCTTGAGATGCAAGCGCGTTTAAATCTTCTGGGCTTAATAAAGAAAGATCAGGCATCTGAACCTCTGCTATGAAGTGGGGATATTGTATCTTTTCTTGTAAGATATCATGAGTTCTTTTAATGCTGATAAGCTTGAAGAGACAGGGCTTCTCACAGCAGGAGGAAGCTTACCTAACTCGCGTTGCATTTCTTGAATATTAGATTGAGCAATTTCTATTTGCATTAGCACTCTTTCGCCTGACTCTCTTGAAGACGCCCCAGATTGTCCTTCTACTAATGAGCCTATAATGTTAGCGGTTGAGTCTAACGCTGCATCAAATACTTTTTGCGCCTCGTTTGACACGCCATTTTCTGCTGCTAATCGGTCGCCAAGACGCGCCATAGTGGAGGTTGCTGCTGATACAATGTCGGGAATCGCTCGTATTCCTTTGGCAAGTTTAGGCAAAGCGGGGAAATCTAAATTCTCTACAGCTTTTAAATAATCCGATGCTTTAGCTTGTTCGCGTTGCTGCTGTGGCGTCAATGCATCTTTCGCTGCTTGCGCTGCTCGTTCTTGCTCAAACATTTCTGGGTTATTAAGTTTGTCCCAATAGCTAGAGATGGCAGTACCAAGCCTAGAATTTGCTAAAGTGTTTTGGTTAACTCCTGCGGCTTGAGGGATAACTGCTGTATCAAACCCTGACCTAGTAATTCTTGGAGCAGATATATCTGCACTGGGCGCATCTATCTGAGGTGTTATAGGATTAACATCGCTGCTAGTCGGTGTTTCTTGAAGGGGTAAAGTTATTCCTGATCGCAGTGCTTCTGCTTGCGCTACCAAATCTGCGACTTGAGAATTAAAGGATGCGCTAGGATCTGGAGCAGCAGCATTTGAGGCGCTAAGATTTACTGACCCTGTTTCAGTTGTTTTGCCCGTAACAGTATTGTATGACTGTTGCATTTGCTGCGCTGCGTTACCATCACCTTCTTGCAACAGCGCTCTTGCCCCACCTGATGGCAAGCTTTTAACCGCTTCATCTACTGCCTCAGTAATGGTCATAGCAGGATTGATTGAACGCCATACAGCAGCTTCATCTATTAGGCTTTGTTGATCAAACACCGCTTCTCCACCCCACCCAAAGAATCCAGTACCTTCTCTGGTTTGCTCTAGTAAACTTTTTGCTTCTGCGTTGGTCGAAATATGTTTGATTGCTGTTTTTAAATCCGTGTCTTTGAGTGAGGTAAACTTAAACGGCTTGACCTTAGCTTTTGCAGATAAGCTTTCTCCCCACGCCTTCATAAGATCCGTAGCCGAAAGCTCTCCTGTAGCATACGAGTCAACAAATGCACTAGGAATCCCTAGTGTTTTATATCTCAAAACATTAGCAGCTCTATTCTTTTCGGTGTCCAGAGCTGATTCTTCTTGCCTTCTTGCTGCGGCAAGTTGCATGTCTTGTAATTCGGTTGTGCGCTTTCTGTCTTGATCCGCTTTGCGCTGCTCTGCCGCTGCCTGTCTAAGTGTAGCTGCGCGAAGAGGGTCTATAGATTGAAGTGCTTGTGCGGCTTGAAGCATCCCTTCAGGTGTAGACATGTCTAACCCTGCAATCTGCTCACCTACTTTCTCACCAGTAGTCCTTGGATCAATCCCAAGCATAGGCTGTACTGCACGGCGCAAGTCTTCGTTACGCTGTACACCTAGCTGACCTGCCATCTGAGCAAGAGGAGCTAACGCCCTAGCTCGGCCTGTGAGACCTGATGCGAGTAGCTGACCTTGAGCCATGCCCTGCTGTAGTAATTTCTCTTGACGCTGTTCAGGAGTATCAATGATGTCCGCGAAGAGTGTGTTTATATTAATAGCCATTGTTTAGCTCCTGTTATGTCATTATACCAAGGTCGCGCATGGCTTGTTCTGCCGCGCTTTTAGCATCCATGCCGGCGGCAATATAAGAATCAACATACGCATTAAATGAAGTTCCTGTTGAAGCATTTACCGGTGCGCCTGTATAGCCACTAGTAGGCGCTGCTGCGGCAGCTTGCTCGCCCTTCAACAAGTCAAACAGACCTTGGAACTGCTGCTGACGTAGAGCATTAGCAAGCCCTGAGTAACCAAGCTGTGCCTCAAGAGTAGACTCTGCTAGTCCTGTGCCTAAGCCCAAGCCTGTAGCCTGTAGACCCGCGCCAATCTGCGATGCTTGCAGGGCAGGAGAGAGAGTCGCGAGGAGTTGGTTCTGGCCTTGATAAGCAGCAGGGATTGATTGTAGACCTAACTCGCCTAGTAGACCTAATCTTGCTCGTGTCTCACCCAGACCTGCCAGTGTTTGCTGCGAGGTCAAGGCTTGCTCTGCTCTAGCCTGTTCCATAGCGGTTAATGCAGAACCTGCTTGCTGCTCCTGTATGGCCTTCTCAAGAGCAAGTTGCTCTGGTGTGCCACCAAACATACTGGTTTGAACACCTGTCCTTCCCTGTCCAAATAGACGCTCCTCAAGAGCAAGACGCTGACGCTCCTGCTCTGGTGCTTGCAGGGCTGTGAGGTTGCCCATAATTTCCTGCTCTCGCGCAGCCCTTTGTGTAGGGTCTTGCGTAAGCATGCCAATCACATTGGCTTGTTCTGCCGCTCTTTGATTTGGATCGCCTAACATGCCAAACGCACTGCTACCAAAGCCTAGCATTCTTTCCTGCAAAGCCTGTTCAGTAGGGCTAAGGCTTGTGTCTAGGTTTCCGGTAGAGCTAAACCCTGCTCTTGCGCCTGTAGCAGTGGTGACACCAAAAGGTTTGAACTGAGACTTCCGACCTATCTCACCCATTAAACCGCCACTCGCGGCTTCGGGAGGACGATCACCGTAGACAGTTCTTACGTCACGCTCACCTGCTTTTTCAATGTCGCTGATTGCTTTCTGTTGAGCGGCTGCGCTACCTATAGCAGACAGCAAGCCACCTGTTTGCCCGCCAATCAAGCCGCCAACAAAGTTTGTAAATGCGTTAGGCATTAGTAAGTACCTCCATCAATTGTTGCAAAGGTAGACGTACCACTAACGACTAAGTTAGCTGCGGTTACCGTTCCTGTAAATGTAGGAGACTCAGAGTTTGACTTGCTGTTTACTGCTACAGCAATTGCATCGTACTCAGCCCCCACTTCAGAGCCTTTGATTACTTTAGCGGGATTACCACTAACCAAAGTATCCTTGGCGGCGAAGTTTGTTATCTTCGTGTAGTTAGACATTACACAATCCTTCCCATTAGGGCTTGAATATTAATTTCTTGCAAGGCAATGGTCTTGCCATCAACTGTGGTCTCTACGCCAACGGCTACTACTGTACCCTGCCCTGACGTATTGATTTTCTTTCGCGTTATCAATGCGATAGAGGAAGAATACTCTGCCTCGGTGTTAAATTCTGAGATGTTATATTGTCCTACATTTGACTTGGGTAAAGTATATGCTTGCTTTTTGTACGCACCAGAGTAGTCGTATGCCCAGTTCAATACCACCGTAGCCTCAGCCCCATCAAATGTAGTGAGGTTAATCTTCTTCAAGAACTTTAGGTTAGATGTATCGCCAAAGCTAAGAGGATGACTAAAGTAGCTAAGAAGATAACCTGATGTTCCATCTTGAAACCCTGTGTATTGAGCGATACCCGCACTATTACCAATGTATACAGCCTCGGTAGATGTGTTGGCAAAGATTAATGGATTAATGTGCGACCATGTTGTTGCTCTAAAGCTGCCATCTTGCAAAGGGAAGCGAGTATCAAAGCAGTATACTACAGCTAGTTCTGGGAAGTTTAGTAACACAAACGCCTCACGAGGCGAGTAATGCATACTAATGTTTCCTGTTTCTCCCGCGAAGAGGGACTTGATGTCGTTGTTTACGTTCTTAGAGATGTCACCGATAGGAGCTGACTTCTCTTGGATGGTTCTTGCTAGGCTTCTTACACCTGAGTCATCAAGGAAAATCAAATCTTTACCAGTAGACACTACTGCATCTCGCGACACACAGCCCACATTAGATATGGTATCCGCGAGGGTCATGTTGGCAGGGCTGTCTGCTCCTTCATATATCACAATAGAGTTTCTGCCAAATATCACTAGGAAGCCGTTGTGAGCCGCTAGAGCAACAATTGTGTCGTACCCTGTAGGCCAGACAGTAGTGATATCAATCGAGCCTGTAGAGCCTCCTGTCCAGTGTGTGCCGTTAAGCAGGTCAGACCAGTAGATTGTAGATTTGTTGTCTGTAAAATCTGCTACCCATAACCGACCAAACGCAGCCAAGCACTCATTACCCTGTGGTGGTGTGCCTGTGGCGTGTGTGTGAGCAGACATCTTCTCTACTGTACCTGCGTGATCCGAGTACAGCAGCGGTTCTTGACCACGTTGGAACATAAACATGTGGTCATTAAACGATACAAACTTCCAGTTGTTAGCGCTGATCGTATAAGAAGAGGGCGTTGCGTCTACTAATGTTGTAGTGCCTGTAAAGATTTTGTTGTTACCTGCTGATAGGAATGTAATATCTCCATCATTAGCAACGAACTCGCCCATAGACTCAATGCCATCCGAGCTGCCTAGCACTGCGCCTCCGTTAGTAGAGATCATGCTATAACCTTTTCGCGCGGCTATTCTTCCCTCTTTATCAATCACACAGTTATCCGCAACAGCGGCAAAGCTAGGGTCTTGCGCGAGAGGTGCGTCTTGAGTGTTAACCCCTGCAAATCCGGGCGCTGTGATTGTAATGCTCTGTAGTTGTTGAGCCATCTACACCACCATGTAAGTTGTTTCTAAGGGGTATCGGTTAGCGTCTACTGCAATTGCATCTGACAACGCTGACGACGCTACAGCAAACTGCTCTGCTGCTGACTGACCGCCTGTCTCACCCCTTTCGCGAAGAGCCATAGCGTATGCCATCTGTACGACAGGATGATACGGAGCTTTGATCTTAGTAGCATCTGCTGCGAGTAGAGCTTGTGGTGCAGCAATATCAAACCGTAGCGTGTACACAGCGTCAGGCTGTGGATAGACCTTAACTTTAAGATCATCGTTATCATCTACCCCACTGACAATGTAATCCGTAGGCACAGCACTGGCAGGAGTCTGATTAAAGTACACGTTGTCAAAATACGGCACAGTGTTGAGACATAAAAATCCATGACCACTACTGCTCATGGCTTGCTTGATAACTGCGCTCTGACCTGAGCCAGTAAGAACGTATTCTGCCTGACCGATGACGGTCGGTACTTCAATAGTGCTGCGCAATGCAGACCAGTTCCATGAATCTTCTATTAGCTTCTTCGCGTCATTGATCAAGTCGCCTATCAAAGCAGAGTACGAAGTCTCGTTTGTAGTAGTGACTTCATCTTCTCGTAACCTGCGGAGGACGTTATTAATTGCTTCTAAGTATGTCATCTACCTGCCTCCTGTGGCTCGCATAAATCGCTCAAACATCCCAACAGGAATGTTGTCTAGTTTTGTAAACTGTGGCTCAAACAAAAGTGAATCGGTAATCGGTGTACTTTGTATTATCTGCATCATGCCTAGCGTCTGTTCCTCTTCCGGTTCTTCAGGCTCTTCGGGCTGAGGAGTTTCAGGGGTAACATTTGTATTAATAATATTAGGATTGATATTGGGATTAACGGTAACAGTTGGATCAACAGTTACATTGGGGTTAACAGTAGGATTCACGTTGGGATTCACGTTAGCATTAGCGTTAGCATTAGCATTAGCGTTGGCGTTGGCGTTGGCCTGCGCGTTTGCATCGGCCTGAGCCTTTGCATCCGCTTGTGCTTTAGCGTCAGCTTGAGCCTTAGCGTCCGCTTGAGCCTTGGCATCTGCCTGAGCTTTAGCATCCGCAGCGGCCTTTGCATCTGCACTTGCCTTTGCATCTGCCTGAGCTTTTGCGTCAGCTTGTGCCTTGGCTTCGGCCGCAGCTTTAGCGTCAGCTTGAGCTTTAGCGTTGGCCTGCGCCTTTGCATCGGCCTGAGCCTTTGCATCAGCGGCAGCTTTCGCATCAGCGGCAGCTTTAGCGTCTGCACTTGCCTTCGCATCTGCTGCTGCTTTCGCATCTGCTGCTGCTTTCGCATCTGCTGCTGCTTTAGCGTCTGCACTAGCTTTGGCGTCAGCAGCGGCCTTAGCATCGGCAGCAGCCTTGGCTTCAGCTGCGGCTTTGGCGTCTGCACTTGCTTTAGCTGCTGCATCGGCTGCTGCTTTTGCATCGGCTGCGGCTTTCGCATCGGCTGCGGCTTTGGCAGAAGCAGCATCAGCGGCGGCTTTAGCTTCTGCGGCTGCTTTTGCGTCAGCGGCTGCTTTAGATGCTGCGGCCTCTGCTTCTGCTGCGGCTTTTGCGGCTGCTTCTGCTTTAGCGTCTGCTGCGGCTTTGGATGCTGCGTCTGCCGCTAAGGATGCTGCTGCTGCGTCTTGAGCTGCTTTTAATGCTGCGGCTGCTTTTACTGCTGCGGCTGCTTCGGCTGCAGCTTTTGCGTCAGCGGCTGCTTTGGCATCCGTAGCAGCCTTGGCTTCAGCGGCAGCCTTAGCGTCGGCTGCGGCTTTAGCATCCGCTGCTGCCTTAGCGTCGGCGGCTGCCTTAGCTTCTGCTGCGGCTTTAGCATCGGCGGCAGCTTTAGCATCTGCGGCAGCTTTGGCATCCGCTGCTGCCTTAGCGTCGGCGGCTGCTTTGGCTTCAGCGGCAGCCTTTGCATCTGAATCGGCTTTTGCCTTGGCATCGGCAGCGGATTTAGCGTCGGCAGCAGCCTTTGCATCAGCGGCGGCTTTAGCGTCAGAAGCGGCTTTAGCGTCTGAGGCCGCTTTCGCATCAGCAGCAGCTTTGGCGTCAGAAGCGGCTTTCGCATCAGCGGCAGCCTTGGCATCAGCGGCAGCTTTGGCTGCGGCTTCTGCGGTAGCTTTGGCGTCAAATGATGCTTTAGCGTCAGCTGCGGATTTTGCGTCTGCGGCTGCTTTGGCGTCAGAGGCAGCTTTGGCATCGGCAGCAGCTTTGGTATCTCGCGCAGCAGCAGCGTTTATTTCAACCTGAGTTGATGCACGATTTTCTACCGTGGCGTTACCCGCAGAAGCAGCATCTGCCGCTGCTTGTTGTTCCGCTGTAGCAGCTTCACCTGTAACGGTTAAAGTATTACCTTGATTGTTAACAGTTGTTCCTGCGTCTTGAGCAGCCTTGTTAACCTGATCTACAGTCAAACCTGTGGCTTCCGCAATCTGCGCAGAAGATGCTCCGCTTTTATTAGCAGCATATATCACAGCAGCTACTGCCGCAGCGCCCATACCAAACAAGCCAATTGCAGACTGCGCAATATTCGCGAGGCCGGAAATTGTTTGCTGATTGGTGGGAGTAGTATTCGTTGTTGGCATGATTCCTGAGTTTGTTATTACCTTCTCAATCGATGCTTGTTCTTCTGCCGTTACTTCAGCTACTGTTTTAGGGCTAGTATTTAAATCGCGAGTAGTAGTATCAATAGTGTTTGTAATGCTGTTGTCAGTTAAGAGTTCATTAGCAGTTGTATTCGCCAGTGCATTCTCAGCATTCTCAGCCATACTAGCTGTTCCTGCGTCTATACTCTCTTGATTATCAAGGGCTGCTTGATTAGCAACATCAGTAGCGACTTGAGCAGTTTCATCTAAACTGCCTTCTGATCCACTAGCATCGTCAAGTCCTGTTAATGCTTGCCCCGTTCCCTCAACTACAGCGCCTGTTTTTGCTCCTGCAAAACTTTCTAAAGCGCCACCACCAATAACACCATCCATAATTTGAATGTCAGTATTGCCGGCTTCAATAGCCGCAATGTTGGCAGCTAGTTTTTCTGCTGCGCCTTCACCAAACTCGCCCACTCCTTCCGCTATTGCGCTTTTAACAACCTCTACATAACCTTTATTTCCAAGGTCGCGTAGTATTCTGTTAACGCTTGACTCCACTCCGGTAGAACCTGCAACAAAACCTGCGCCGGTAGAGAGTAAAATACTACCAATGTTTGAGCCGTTATACTCTTGAGCCTTAATGGCGGCAGAGGTTGCTTCATCAACATTAACACCCTGTCTTGTTAGCTCGTCAAACACAGAATCATAAATTGCTTTCTTGGCAGTACCTGCTCCCATTGCGGCATTTGTTAAGCCCCCGCCTAATACGTTGGTTAAAACAGTAGAAGCCTTGGGTAGAAGTTTGGTAACAAGCCCTCCTGCCGCTATGCTAGGAATAGTCGTGCCTAAAGCATTAGCAACAAAATCTATTGGAGCAACACCAAATGCTTGAGCGGCTGCTACAATTTCATTCCATGCGCCTGTGCCTTCTGCATCGCTCATGATTTGAGAGATGGTAGCTTTGTCTAGCTTTGATTGGTCGGACATTAAATCGCCAAGATTTCCCTGCCAATCGCGAAGGATAGTAGATAGTGCGTTATCTACACCTGCCATATTTGTTAGCATCTCAGTGCCAAGCAATGCGCCTTGGGCTACGTTTAATGGCACATCCAAAATGGCTGCATTAAACGCTTCCATGTCAGCTAGCTGTTCTTGAGTAAACTGATCGTAGTATTCATCACCTACGTTTAAAACTTGAGTATCGCTGCCTGTAAATACAGGTGCAGTCCCTGAAACAAAACCATCATCTGTTCTTAAAGATCTAGGAACAATATCAGATGAAACCGTGCCGCCGCCCAGTGTGTTGATATTGGAAGTACCGCCTACAATATAGCGACCTAACAAATCCATAGCCCCGCTACCTGTAGAAAGAGGGCTATTGATAGTATTGTTTTGATTAATGCGATCTAAGTACAGATTATTAATTGCATTTGGTGTAAGCACTCCGCTACCCGCAACGTCTTCAGGCACTGCTGTTGGATTATAAACACCGCTTGAAAATTTTTCTTTTTTCTTGCCTGTATTTTCAGCCATAAGAATTCCTAGTTGCTGCGTTCTACTTTCTTAACTTTCTCAAAGGAGCGTAGTCCACCAAGACCAAGCATACCCATTAGCACGGGTAACATTGTTGCAAGGTCAATCATTGGAACTTCAACGCCTGTCTCAAGCAGATTCAATGTCATGTTCGCGAAAGGAATGACCAAGAAGTTACCTGCCATTCCTAATACACAGACCCATCCACAAGCAGGTCGCCATCCTGCAACAAACATACTGTTATGCTTGGCTTCGACCTTGTTAATTTCTAGCTGTGCTTTGACTTGCTCGTTTGTATGACGAGCTGCCATAGTCGCAATGTCATGAGCTAACTTTTCTTTCAAGTCTTTATCGGGTATTGCTTTATCTAGCAAGACGGATACTGGCTCAATGAGTGAGCTTAACATTGCTAACATTTAATTTGCCGCTAACGCTATTAAAATAAACGCAGTCAAAAGAACAACAACAGTAGCTTGCTCGTCAGTTGCACCCATGAACCTTGCTTTTGTAAACTTGCCTATTGCTTTAACGTATTTCATAGTCGTTCCTTATTTGTCAGCTTTAGTATCAAGGCGTTTAAAGATAGCACCGAGCATCTCTTTAATTTCTCGTATGTCATCGCGGTAATCTTCTTTGGCGACATACATAATAGGTATGGCTTTCATGTCAGCATCAATTCTATCCAATAATGCAAAGACTCGATTGACTAACCATCCAACAACGAATCCTGCGACTGCTATTGTGATGTTAAACATGACTTGATAATCCATACTACACCTATAATGTCAGGTCAGGGACTTTACGCGAGTCTCTGATTTGGTAAACATGACGGATAACCTCTCCCCCGTCACGATGGAATACTACTTGATTCATCACACTAGAAGCGCCGTATCCTGCTCCTGCGTGCCAAGAGTCAGGTGGGGCTAATGTGCCAAAGGCTTCCACGAAAACGCCGTTATCTGTTTCGATGGCGTTCTGGTGGTGTATGTGTCCTACTAGCCACTTCCTGTACACAGTCTCTGACCACTGCTCTGGCAACATCTTAGGAAGGATAGCGCCTAGCTTGACAGCCTTGACCTTGTCTCCATGATGTACAGCTAACAAATTCTTACCAAACTGCACGGTGTGAAAGAAACCGTGAGGATCTAATATGGTTACCCTTGGCTCTTTTGAGTAGTAGAACTTCAAGATCAACGCGAGGGCAATGGCGGTATCTGAGTCGTGGTTACCTCTAGCCATCACTACAACGCAACTCTTGTGTTTCGCAAGCAATTTATCTACTGCAAACAAAAACGTCTGAGCCGCTGTTTCAAGCACTACTTCTATTCTGGTGTCTACGTCTAGCTTCGTTCCTGCAAAGGTAGTACCACTGCTACCATTAGCGTGAATGAAGTCTCCTACGTTGACCAGTAGGCATTTTTCGGACGCAGGGGCTAGATCAACCAAGTAATCAATAGCCGCTAGCATATCATTGGAGGCTATCTTGGTATCGTAATCACGAGCCTTAGTCTCCCTCGCGTCTGCCCTCATGCCGAAGTGTGCGTCACCTATTATTATGGTGGGTAATAAATCCTTAGCAAACTTCTTAGTCTTTGGCTTGGCCTTTGGTTTGTACGGTGTAACCCCTTTGGTCAGGCCGTCAACGAAACCTTGCAGCGCTTTGTCTCGCGCTGCTTCGGTCATTGTGCGTTTAGTCTTAAGCCAAGCCTTATTACCCTCGTCATCCGCGGTGTAGATACTACGACCAATTACTATTTCGCCTTCAGGAACGTGTCTTCGAGCATCCCAATTGCTTGAGTAACCCGCACTGGCGGCGTAGTTTTTAACCGCACCAATGTGGTCGCGTACTGTAGACGGAGAAATGCCCAAGACACCCGCCGCTTTAGCAACCACTTCTCCGCAGTCTTCCCACGCTTTAACTGCTTCGCGTTGGCGTTCTGTCTTGGCGTAGTCTATTAGACTCATTAAACAACCCTAACTTTAAGGTTATTCCCCGCCAACGCTGTAATCCTCACAGAGTTTTGTGCAGGCGCATCGAAGTCGTAATCAGTACCCAACACAGCACCTTTGTTCACTACGTTAGCATCGTAGTTAATCGCTACACCGTCAGACGAAGGCACTGTAGTACCCGATGTCATGTTGAAGACTATCGCCAAATCTAAATCGTCGCCAAGAGCTATGTGGTTCGGGTCTGTTACTGCGTCTAGTTGAGTCTTGTCCATTCTATTTTGAGTCGTACTCATAGCCTCAGCCAACGTAGCTAACTCTGTATTCGTAGTACCATTCGCCCAAGTCTCAGAAGTGTATGTAGCGTTAGAGTTGTACTGCCAAGTCCCTGCGTTGTTCCTGACAATATCTCTCTCGCCATCAGTGTTATCAATGACAGTCCAAGTAGTACGGTCGTCTGTGGAGATAGCGTAGTAGACTTCACCGTCACCTGCGGCTTGGTCGGCTGTCATAGAGTTGATGTCTGTCCAATAGGTGGAGTCTATTGAGGCTGTAGTGTGTACTGGGTGGTAGCCTGTTGGAAAGGCTAATGAGCCAGTGCTGTATTGGAAGACAGAATTATTACTATCACCCAAAAGATACAATTGTCGACCTGAGTCACCAAATGCAATTCCGGTTGGCGCAGCATCTTGAGCAGACACGCTAAAACTAAGAGAATTGTATGAGCCAGTAGAAATATCGTAAGCCGTTGTCAAAATATATTCAAAAATTGAAGCATTGGTATCCCCTGATACATATAACTTTGTTCCGTCAGCGTTCCAAGATATTCCAGTTGGCTGAGTATCTTGAGAAATTACGCTCATGCTTTTTGAACTGTATGAAGCAGTGCTGACATCAAACGCTGTAGTCATATCGTATTGATAGACAGTGCGCGAACCTGTACCAATCACATAAAAACTTGTTCCGTCAGCGTTAAAAATTACATCACTAGGATATAGTTCTTGAGTTTTAACATTAAAAGTTTTGCTAGAATAAGATGCTGTGGATAAGTCGTATGCCGTACTTAACGTATATTGAGCAACTGGTGATGTCCCGTTATTTCCTGTAACGAACATAGCAGTACCGTCATTATTGAAGACAACTCCTCTAGCGTTTGGAATTTGCGAAGTCACAGCGAAGCTGATTGAATCATAGCTTGCTGTGGAAACATCATGAGCACTAGACAATGTGTATTGATATACAGTTGATGAACCAACCATCAACATCTTTGTTCCGTCAGGGCTAAAAGTTAATCCCTGTGGCGAAGTATTTTGAGAACCAACGCTGATTGATTTGCTTACATAAGACCAACTGCTCATCGCAATATACCCTGCGGCATAACTACTAAGCTCCAAATCCCCATCCGCAGCATTATAGACAACACCGTACATCTCCCAAGAACCTGACGCGACCTGAGCGTATGATGTAGGCGCTGTAGTTTCTACATAGCTACCGTCTGTGGCTGTTAAGACAAACACACCGGAGTTAGCTTCGATGGTCTTGCCTACGTCTGCTGAGGCGAATGAGCCTGTGCCTAATCCAAGGGCGTTTACTAGTGTTAAATTATATTCATGGATTTGGTCGTTAAAAGAATCAGTAATGTACATTTTGCTACCGTCATTATTAAAAGTTATTCCGGTAGTTTCAAAAGTGTTGCTTAAACCAAAGGATGTTCCTGAGTAAGAAGCGGTGGAGACATCAAAGCCTGTTGTCAAATTATACATAAAAACGTCTTGTAGGTGAGCTGACGCAATAAACATTTTTGTTCCGTCAGGAGTAAATGCTATACCTTTAGGTACTGCGGTTTGACCCGATGTACTAAAACTATCTACAAAAGACGCAGTTGAAATATCAAACCCTGTTGATAAAGTGTATTCGTATACTTTATCTCCCGAACTGCCTACAACAAACATTGTTGTGCCATCAGTATTAAAATCCAACCCTGTTGGATTAACTTCTTGTGCGCTTACACTAAAAAACTGAGTGTAAGTCGCTGTGGAAATATTAAACCCAGTAGACAAAGAGTATTCGTATACTTTATCTCCCTGAAGGCCTACAACAAACATTTTTGTTCCGTTTGCGTTAAAACATAAACCTTGGGGTCGATTGTCTTGAGAAGCTACTGAAAAATCGCGAGAAAAAGATAGTGTTGAAATATCAAACGCTGTGGATAAATCGTATTCATTAACTTTATCACCACTTTCACCTACGATAAACATTTTAGTGCCGTCTGTATTAAATTTCATATCTTCTACAGACGGCTCTTGAGAATAAGCAATAGAATAAGAGTAATTTAATACTGATGTTTCTATCGTATATCCAGTTGCTTCAAAGTTTAAAGTAGTCGCCGCAGCACTATCTAATCTCGTGTAATTCTCTGTAGTCGAATTAACATCCCAAGAGTTATTAGTCACTCCTGTCTGTGGTATTTCTTTAGTCACAGAAACGACAGGCGCAAGCACAGAGCTAGTCAGTGAAATTGAAGCTGACTCGCCGCTTGTAAAAGTCTTGGTTAGTGTGCCAAGCGTTGGGTCTGTTGTTAGAGTTACCCAGTTTGGTACAGTGCCGTTGGTAGTTAGGTATTTACCTGACTGACCTGACTGTGTTGGGAAATCTGTTACTTGAGAGAGAGTGACTGAGGTTGCTACTGGTGCTACGTCAGACCACGCAGAGCCACTGTAGACCTTCATTGAGTCGCTAGTAGTGTTGAAGTATGTCGCACCTGCAATCAGTGCGTCACCGTCATTGTCTACTGATGGGTCAGAGGCTTTAGCGCCAAGGTAACGATCATCAAAAGAGTCGTAACTAGCGGCAGCGTTTGTAGCCGATAGAGCGGCGGCTGTTGCTGACCCTGACGCTGCTGTAGCAGAACTAGCTGCATTTGAAGCCGAAGTAGAAGCGTTACTAGCTGATGTAGATGCTGCTGCGGCTGAGTCTGCTGCCGATGTAGCACTACCAAGGATAGAGTCTGTGTAGGCTTTCGTGGCTACGTCTTGAGCAGAAGTAGGGTCACCTGCTCCTGTGATCTTGTTAGTCCCCATTGCTATCGCGCCCGACATTGTACCGCCTGTCAGGTTTAGCTTAGTCGCGAGGGATGTGTTGATTTCTGTCTTAGTAAAGACATCTGTTAATCCGTAACCACTAACAGTAGTAGGATTAGTACCGCCTGTAATACGACCATAAACATCTGTAGTCACTGACCTGTAGGTAGCGGCTGTAACACCGCTTGTTGCTAGGTCAATATTATCTGCGTTGACTACTATTCGCGAAGCAGCGGCAGCACCGACATCAAGCGTGTTGCCTGATTTGGTCATACCTGCACCCGCAATAACCTGACCCGCTCCTGAGAACTGAACCCAAGTCACTGCTGTGCTGCCTAACGTACCACCTGCAACTATAGAAACTACAAAACCATTGTTCGCATTAGCTGTGCCGTCTTCTACAAAGCTATAAGCATTGACTAGCTCGTCCCAAGTATTAGCGTCTGCGGAACGCGCC
>Ga0181388_1000169_pt1 | contig 21587 bp, 18 predicted proteins | sample 11SPOviralmetaG_FD_130120 | JGI IMG/M metagenome (GOLD analysis project Ga0181388, IMG submission 130120) | Marine viral communities from the oligotrophic San Pedro Time Series (SPOT) site, San Pedro Channel, CA, USA - 11 SPOT_SRF_2010-05-17 | ecosystem: Environmental > Aquatic > Marine > Strait...
TTATTTTCTTATTATATAAGAAGTCTTTTTAATTGTAATTATTATTATTATATTATATTATATTATATTATATATTAATATTTATTTTCTTATTATATAAGAAGTCTTTTTTATTGTAATTATACAAATATAGATAAATTAATATTATATAAGTCTCTTATTGTTTTATATAAATGTCTTCTATTTTTATATTTATCTTTATTATCAATATAATATTGTTTACATGTTCTATTTGGGATATTTTTATTTACACAATTAAAATTCTCAATATAATATCTTTCTCTTTCATGTAATTGAAATTTATTATTACAATTAACGTCTTCAACTAATTCAATATGATAATTATTATTTTTTATTATTTTGTATGATGTCCTATAATCTCTTCTACCTAATAAATACAATTTATAATCTGTCTTATGACCACTTAATCTATAATCTATATATTTTTCTGTTGTAGATCCATAATATACATTATTGTTACTATTATCTACAATCTTATATATTTTACCCTTATTATATTTATTCATTTAATATATATAATATTAATATTATAATTTTATATACTAATTGTATATTTTTTTTATTAGACAAAAAGACAAGAAAGACAAAGACAAGTTATATTATTTTACATATTTTTATTTTTATAAATTTATAAATATAAATATAATCTTTTTTAAATTAAATATTCTTGTCTTTCTTGTCTAATCTGTCTTTTTTGTCTTATTTATAATGTGGTTGATTTTTTCTACAAGATGGTTGATTATTTAATGAATAACAATGTTTTTTTTTATTATGTTTTTTGCCATTTTGTATGAATTTATTTAATCTATCATTATATGGTTTTTCTTTTTTAATAACTTCTTTTTTTGGTTCTTCTTTTTTTGGTTCTTCTTTTTTTGGTTCTTCTTTTTCAGGTTCTTCTCCATATCCTTTTCTATAATTTTTATATAATATAAATTCATATACATTAGCAGTTATACTAGTTCCTCCAAATCCTTTACATTTCATTAATAATTTACCTTGAACAAATTCTAAAGCATTAATTATATCAATAACTTTTTCATCATCTTCATTATCACCTTCTTTTATTAATTTTGCCTGTTTAGGTGTTATAGTAATATCTAAATATATTTTACATAATGATATTAATTTTTTTATTGATAATCTTTTATCTTGTAATATATCGTATAATGAAAATGTAAAATCATCTCTTTTAGGTGGTTCTCTGCCCATCATCTCATATATATTATTATTTTCATCTCGTTTATCAGAAACTAATTCAGGACAAATAAAAATTATTGGTTTCATATAATCATTTTTTTTATTATTCATATCAGCAAGAATTTTAAATAAAAAGTCATAATAAAATTTTTTATCATTACCAAATGAAAAAGGTGGATTACAAACAATAGCATTTGTATTATCTGGAATATCCATTTTTAAAAAATTATTATTTGTAATTTCTAGTTTTGGATACATACTTTTTAAAAATTCTGCCATATCAGGCATATATTCATTACCTATTAATTTAACTTTAGGAAACATTAATAATAATTCATTCATAATATTTCCTAATCCTGCTGTAGGTTCTAAAATAGGACTATAACCATCTAATGCATTTTTAACTTTTTCATTATTAATACAATGAGACGGTGTAGGGTAAAAATCTGCCCAGTTATTAGCACCCTCAATTGTATCAATTTGTTTATTTGTTAATCCGTAATCTTTTCTTAAATAATTAATTCCTCTTTTTGATTTACTTGTTAAAAATGTATTTACAGTTTTATAAAATCTTTCTCTTTGTTCTGGATTAGTTAAATCAATTATGTCATCTTTTTTAGGTTTTGATATTATTTTTGGTTTTTCTTCTATTGGTTGTTCTGGTGGTGGTGGTTTATGTTCTTCTTCTTCTTCTTCTTCTGGTTTTTGTTTTTTTGGTTTTTCTTTTTCTTTTTCTTTAATAATATCTATTACATTTTGAACTCTTGAATGTGATTTTTTAATCAATTCATCAACTCCCTTTTCTTTTGATGTTGTCATATCTAGTAATCTTTGTTCTTCAAATAAATTATCTTTTTTTAATTTTTCCATTCTTTTTAATCCTCTTAATTTTCCTTCTTTCGCCTTTGTTAATAAATCATTATAATGGGTATCTTCCAATAATTTCATATTCATTATTACACCTTTTTTATTTAAAACAGATACGATTTCGTTTATCTTCTTTCCTAATAAATCTTTATTATTTTTTCTTTTTTCATCTTCTTTTTTTGGTTCTTCTTTTTTGATTCTTAATCTTTCTTTTAAAACTTTTTTTAGTATATTTAATTTCCATAATCTCGTGCTATAATTAGAACGTTGACTTGCTCGAGCATGTAAATATGTATCTTTATCAAAAAATTTTATATCTTTTTTTAATTCTTCAATTGAATTTTTATTATACATATCATATATGCCTTTTTCCTTTTCTGGGTCATTAATTTTATATGCTCCTTGTTTTAAATGTTCCTTTTTTCTTTCTTGTAATAATTTTTTTTCTTCTAAATCTTTATTATTTTTTCTTTTTTCATCTTCTTCTTTCATGCTCTCTTTCTCATCCCCTTTATGTTTTTTTTCATATAATTTTTTTGCTTTTTTTACTATTTCAACAGGTATGCCTGTAACATCAGCATTTAATCCTTCTTTTTTATATAGCACTAATAACATTTTAATCATTTCTATTTTTTCTGCTTTTTTTAATTTTATTCTTACTTTTTTATTTTGTGCATTTTTTAAAATTAATTTATTTTCTTCAACTGCTTTTTTTTCTACTTTTTCAGCAGGTTTATTATCTTCTTTTTTATCTTGTTTTTCTTTTTTTTCTGCTTTTTTAATATTTTTTAAATTTTGTTCATTAGCATAATATGCTTTTAAAAAAGCTATTGAACCTTTTGATTTACTATTTTTTTTTTTTCTTTCATCACTATTTATAATATTATTTTTATCAGGTGTCATTTTTAAATATGCGGTTAATTCATTTTTATTCATTTGACTTAATTGTTTTTTTGGTTTAATTTTATGTTTTTCTTTATGTTTTTTTGCAAGTTCATATAATTCTTTTTTTTTCATTTTATTGTATATATATAACTTATATAAAATTATATTTTTTTATTTTTTTATTTATTTCTTCTTTGTTGTGGTGGTGTTATCTTTTTTTGTTGTTGTTGTTGTTGTTGTTGTTGTTGTTGTATTAATGGTCTTTGTATTTGAATATTTTTAGTAATCATATATATTACACTACAAGATGGATCAACACTTGCAAGTTCTCCTAATGGATTATGTATTGATTGAGTTATTGATGTTAATATTGTTGGACTATCAACAGTAAAATTCATATTGCTACTAATCATAAAATAATAATCATCACTAACGTATGCTTTATTTGCTATTGCTACAACAGGTAAATTTATACCATCATGCCCACCAATATAATTTTTATTTAATATTATATCACTTCTTATTGTATAATATGGATATTTTTGTTTAATGGGTTTATTCTCGGCTAATATTTTAAATGATAATGTGCTTATATTTACTTCTGGATTATGACCTCTTTGTATTGGTTCATCATTCACTAATTGCTCGTTTATTGATGTTAATGGATTATAACACCAAGGAACAAATAATGGTTCCCCGTATGGATTACTATTTTGTGATTCAACATAACTAGCATTATTTTCTGTATTAGTAGTAAAAGGAAAAGATGTTAAATTTAAACTATTTAATTCCATTTGTCTATCATAATTTATTTGATCTAATTTTAATCCTTCATATGTATATCCTATTAAATTCCAAATACTTTTTGAAAATAAATTTTTAGAAGTTAAATTATTAAAAAATATCCATATGCCACTTTGACTATCGTATTTTATATTTTGATTATAAAAATTTAAATTATTATTAAATAATATTGCATCTGTTAATGGTTTTTGTAATAACATAATACTTGATTTATTTGCTGGTGCGGGGATAATAAGTATTTCAGGATTATATGATGTAAAAAATGATTTTTGTGCTGTTAAATCACCAGCATTAACCATTGGTAACCAAAATTCAGGATTATATATAATTGGTCTTAATATAGGATTTAATTGATATATAGGATCACCAGCATTAGGATTAGAAGCAGTATCTGCATCTGTTACATTTGTAGAAACTAATAATGTTTCTGTTCCATCTTTTTCTGAAAATTGCTCTAATAAATTTAATCCACCAACCGGTGTATTTGATATTTTTTTAGCTGTATATAATTTTTCAAAAAAAAACCTACTACTAATACTATCAAAATTTAATCCTGCTGTTTCTGCTCCAACATAAATATGATTAATCATACTTGATGTATCAAAATTTTCTGTAATACTATATGATGATACAGGTGTATTAAATGTAATTTCAGCACCACCACCAGCAGGGGTATATTTGCCACGATATAAATAATAAGACCAAGGTGATATTGAATTAGAAATCATAAATACATTAGTTCCAAAGGCACTATAATGAATATCATATCCGCAATTAATATTAGCATCAGTATTATAATTATAAGTAATTTTATCAGTGGGTGAATTATTATATAATCTAAAACCAATTGTTCCATTATCAATACCAGCAGGATCACTATAATGAATCATAAAACCATAATTATTATATTGTAAATTACCATCATATTCATTTGTAAAATTATCTTTTTGTCTTACATCAAAAGCAATATATTGTATTATACTCATTTTTGTATAATCTTTATCATCACCCAATTTATCTATATCAGCTCGTCCAGCATCACTATCTACATGTATATATCTTTTGTCATTTGCTGGAAACATTTCTTTAAACAAATCATTATTATCATATTGACTATGAACCCAATTTTTTAAATTTGTTATATTAGTATCATTCCATGGAATATTAGTATTTATACCTACAATATTACCTAAAATAGGAACATCAAAATTACTTTGACTTGTAATATTAAAACTTGATAAATTATTAGTTCCACCAGTCATAAATATTCTACCAAAATTAAAACTTTCAGGATCATAAACAGCAATAGAACTAAATGAACTATAATATAATGCTGTCATTGGTTCAGCATTTTCAATGCCCTCGTGTATTTGACCTGGATTATCTTTAGAGAATTGAAAACAACTTTTACTAAATGATCCATATGTAGCACATTGGATAGGTTGATAACAATTATATATTGGTATTTTATTATTAAAATTATATTGTTCAGGAATTGTATCTACAATTTCTTGTGCTCCTCCAGGATCTAATTTAATAGGATTAATAAAACCTTCTTTTATTCCTATTTTTTTATTAAATGCTTTATTTACTTTATTACAAATATTTGATGGTGTTAAATGTCCTAATGGTAATTCTATATTTATATTTTGTGTTTTAATATCATATTGAAAAAAGCAGTATTCAAAATTATTAGAATTATCATATGGAGCAATTAACGGTGTTATTAAATTACTTATCATTATTGTTAATCTTTGATTAAAATAATTTTGATTATATAATGGACTTCTAATATCATGATCTCTAATTCCACCAAATTCTACTATTGCAGTTGTATTATTATTTAATGGTTATAAACAAGATCTATAAACAGAATAATAATTATAAGCATTTGCTTCTGTAACATCTCCACCTAAATTATTAAAATTTCCTGCTACTGTATCATCTAAAGCATTTCTTGGCAGGTGCATTAAATTCTCTCCATCACCAGTTTTAAAAAATTGTAATGTTAAAAACATTTTATTATTAGTTTCATCTATTTCAATTGTATCACTACCTACTCCGATTTCATTTATATATGCACTTTGTACGCTTATATTATCACCAGGATTTAATTTAATACCTGAGCCTGCATTATTAGTCCATAAACTATAATTTTCATTATTATCACTTTTTGCTTGGTTACTTGCTAATCTACTACATTCAATAATACATTCAACAACCATATTATTATATTTATATATAATAATATTATATAATTAAAAAATTAAATTTTTATAAAAACATTACCTCGAGATATCCATTTACAATTTTCATTCCTTTTAATATTTCTAAATAAGAACGATTTATTATATTATCATTATTAAATGTTGCATTTTGTTGTAGTAATATACCTCTTTGATTAATTCTATTATTATTTAATAATTTAGTACAAATAAAAAATCTTTTACCATCGCAATCAGAATTCACTTCCATACCTGCAGCTAACTGTGCAGGACTTGAAACATTACCTTTTGTAAAATGGGCGATTGGAACATTCAATGGAATAACTTCTGCATATTGTATATTAGAAGCAATATGTGCTAAATTAGTTACATTAACTGGGAATAATCGTAAATCATTATATATTAAATTATAAGAAAGAGATCCACGATCAGGTGAAGAACTAGCATAAGGTCCAAGAACAGTAGAAACGCTATCATCAGCATCTAATATAGGATTATTCATAGACATAATTTTATTAACATATTGACCTGCGCCGCCTACATTTCTTATAAATGAATCACCAGAAACATCATCTGGTATAGATGATTTTACTAATTGATGTTCTACATAATCCATAACTGGATTTGCATTTTGTTGTTGTCTAATTATATCCATTTTGTCCTCATCATAATATATATAATCACAAATTAAAAAACATTTGTTAGTATTTGCTTCTACTTGAGCGGTTAAAGGACTATCTACAACAATGTCATCAATTGAAGTATGTTCATCATTTACTGAATAAAATAATTCAATAGATACTTGTTCTTTCATCATAAAAAGTGGTAAATTCCATTGACCCAAAATTGGAAATAATTCTTTTAGAGATATTTGAAAATTAACAAAATCATTATTATACATATTAGCATATGATGGAATATGTAGATTATAATCATTTTGTATGTTATTTTCACCAGCATTAGATACATAAGAATAAGCATTAGATAAATTTGTTTGCTGTGACGTTCCAGTTAAATTATATGGATTTAAACCAACTGATAAACCACGACCACTAACAACATTTTCTATATTCTTTATAGTTTCACTATGTAATAAATTTGATCTATATGCCATATAATAATTAAGGTCTAAACATTCACTCAATACTTTTGTTCCTACTCTTAATACTGCCCTATTTACCATACTATAAATTCCATTTGGAAGAGGTAAAAAAACAGCACTTTTTTCAGCACCAATATCAGATGCTATTACACCTAAATTAATTCGTGCTGTGGCACTATTTAAAATACCTTTATTAGGAATTACAAAACGACAATTACGAATTGTATTAACTACTGGATCCAAAATTGATGTTTCTACTCTCATATCAGTCCTCATATCAAATGGTGCAACTCTTAAAAGGTTAGGTAATTCCATATCTTTTCCTTGTCGGATATTACTTAAATCATCTTTTTCATATTGTCCGTTCATTTTATAATATATATATATAAATAATAAATATTATAATTATTTAATATTATTTATTTAATTACATTAATACCACCAGCACCAAATGTAATAATTTGTCTTGATAAACAAAATAAATATACAGAATTTGGTGCAGCATCTTGTAATGCACTTTCTATAATTAAACCAATTTGTTCTGATGAAAAATCAGCACCTTGATCTGATAATGAATCATATCTTACACCAATTCCAAAAGCATTTCCAACATAATCACCATATTCTTTATAAGCATAATTTTTCTTCATATTAACACCATCATAAACTTCATATGATTTAATTTTTGAAAATTCATCTATACTGTTTAAAAATTGTCTTACTAATTGTGGTTCATAAAAAGCACTGTTATTAGTAAAGTCTTGAATTTGATATTGATTTGGATATAACATATTATTTTTTAACCATTGCACATTTGTAATATTAACATTTTCACCATTATTATCTTGAATACCATTTGTTGCAAGTCCATGACTATAACTATTTATATTGCTTGATCTTACTACATTTATAAATGCACTAATAACCTTTGATAATCCTAAATTAAAATTAATTGTTGCATATGAAGAATTAAGAACTTGATAATATGAACTAATACTATTATATTCCATAGAAGTATTTGCCATTGCTCTCTTAAGGTCATCACCAGTAGGTTGATGAACAACAGCATTTAATGCTACATTAGATAATAAATAATATCCTTTTTGATCTACATCAAGTTCTGTGCCATCGTAACCAAACAAAACATTACTATCAGGTGCTAAATTTATTTGAATTAATAAACCACCCGTTCCCCACGAATCACTTAATGGAATTAATTCACTAGAATTTAATAAACCAGTTGGTATTTGTATTGAAAAATCAAGTTCTGTGCCATTATTTTCCATTTGTAATGTCCTTTCAGCATTAATTGATCCTGCTTTTAAACTTGTCAATGATTCACTTGTTTCTAGTTCATATTGATCTTCTTTTGCTTTATAATATGATGCTAAAAATTTATTATAATCTTTAATTTGTTCTATTGTCTGATTAGTCCTTTTTGAACTTATTGTAATTTGTTCTAAAACACTAGCCACACCTAAAACAGGATCAATTGTTACTAAATCTTCATCGTTATAATCATTTCCATCTGGCTTATATAATTTAAATTTACCCGTTAGTCTTACACTTTCACCAATTAAAAATCTTTCTTGACTACCAATATTAAAATTTATCATTGGATTACCATTATTATATCCTATTCGTGCATTAGCAGGTTGATTTGAGGGTATTACATGAATATATTGCTTTGAACCTTCCATTAATTATAATATATATATATAAATAATAAATATTATAATTATTTAATATTATTTTTTTTTATATTTGAACGGTAATTCCACCACTTCTAAATTCAATACCCCTAATATGTGCTACAAATATTCTAAATAATTTATTTATTGTTGGTGTAGAGTAACTAAGGTTTAATTGTACATCTGTATTATTTAAATTAGCAATTTGTTTATTTAATGCTACTGCTCTTCCAATTACAAAATTATCTTTGAATTCATTAAAATTTTCTGGTGATATATCAGCCATATATAATGCTTTTTCTAATTCGATTAATTGTTGTTGTGCTACTCCTCCGTTTTCAATATCACTAGTTCTTACTGGTCTATCAGGTTGATATGTATTTTTATAAAAAAATTGATATTGTGATAAATTATCATATACACCTTTAAAAAAATTATTACTTAATGCATCTTGCCAAGATATATTACCTGAGTTATGTGCTTTACATAATAGTGATTTACACATAGTATTATTTAATGGCATTAATAAAGTTCCAGCTGTATTATTAGCAAGAACAGATTGAGAATATGTTTGAACCGATTGAAAATCATAAGTAATAAATCCTGTTTCAGGGTCTAATAATCTTTGGTTAATAGTATTATAAAAACTATCAGGTGGTTCTATTGCTCCTACAATTAAATCACATTGTGTAATTTGATATGTTGGTGGTGTTAATACTATATGATGTTCCAAGGACAACATCCAATCACCATTAGCAATAGCATTAGCAGCAACAGCACCAGGGTCATAATCAGCACCACCAATAGTAATCTTTAAAAAATTACCATCAATTTCTACACCTTCTATTTCAAATATTCTTGCTCCGACATTTTCTATTTGACCTGTTGATTTATAAAAAGCAAATCTTTCACCTACTTCAAATGGAAATTGTTCTATATTTGCTGGGTTTAAATTTATATTTGGTTGAATAAAAAATGAAGCAGTAGCATTACCACTAGGCCAACCTGAACCACCTAGGGTTGGGTCTTGTGTTGCATCACATAAAAACCGTAATGCAAAAGCATCACTCGTAACTTTTGGGTTTTGTCTTATGCAATTTTTATCAGCTTCTAATAAAATATGAATATATAAACCATCTGTTAATTGATTAGGAAATATTTTATCATTTGAAAATATTCCTGTATGTAATGGAAGGCATAATTCAACTTCAACATCATTACCCCATGCACTATTAAAAACATCATTTCCGTGTTCTGTTGTAAGATAAGCATTTCCAAGATCATCCATTGGTGGTTTATTACTATTGGTTGTTCCTGTTGTGCCTTCAAGTAATACTCTTTTATTTTTTAAACACTCTCTATTATCATACGAATATTGAAGATGCACGTATTGATTATATGCAAATAATTCCTCCAATAATACACCTGCTCCACTTCTTATTGTAATATCTCTTATTAAACATTGACCTCCGATTTTTGGATCTAAATATAATTTAGTAATCATAGTAGTATTTAATTTTACTCTAAATTTGACATATGTCTCAAGTGGATCAAATACTTTAACTGATGGATCAATATAAATAATAATTTCTTGAGAACTATTATAAGATAGTCCATTCATTGAAGGAATTCTAACACTATATTGACTAGCTGGGTCTTTTACATTACTTTGAAAAAAATCATCCATATTATAATATATATATATAAATAATAAATATTATAATTATTTAATATTATTTTTTATATTTAATATTTATTCACTATCACTATCACTAATTATATCACTATAATCATCTTCTTTAATATCATCATTATCAATATTATTATGAGAGTTAGAAACAATTTTATCACCTTCAGCAATTAATGTATCAAAATTTTTATATGCTAGTGGTGGATTATCTTGCATAGATAAATACATAAAATCATATCTATTGGGGGTACATAATTTATATATATTTTCTAAATTTCTATATCCACCAAATAAATCACCATATTCTTCGAAAATTTTATCTTTTTCTTTTTGATTTGGAAATGGACTACCCATAATAAAATCCGTGCAATTTTGTCTAACCATACTACTAATGCCCCGTGCTGTCTGTGTTGAATAAATAAGTAATTTTATATTATAATGTCTAAATCTAGTACTAATATAATTTGCTATGCTTTCTCTTTTTATACTACCTAATATATCATCAAATACTAATGCTATATCTTTTCTATGATCTTTTTCACCTTCTTCATTTTCTTCACCGTCTTTATCTTGTCTTTTTAATAAATCAAGAACTATTTTATCAGAATATATATTATGACAAGTAAAAGATTTTAATAAAAATCTGCCTGTTATATCATTACAAATAGTATTTGATATTATAATAACTTCATCAAAATAATCTTTACCATAAAAATTTGGGTTTAATAAAAGATTAGATAATAAAGTTGTTTTACCTGTTTTAATTGGACTACATATAATCATACATGCGGGTGGTTGTGGTAAAACTGGATTACATTTTTTAATAAAAAATTTTTCAGGATCTTTTACTTTTAAAACTTTAGGGGCATCATTACAATCTTTTTCTTCTTTTTCTTCTTCTTCTTCTTTATCATAAAACTTTTTAAACTCTTTAATATTTTTATACATATATAATTATATATAATAATATTTTTATCTTATTTATTTACTTTGGTTTTTTTATTTAAAAAAAAATTACTTTGGATAAAAAAAATATGTTTTTTTATTTACTCTAAGAGTCGCCCTAGCGGGTCTTACCATTTTCTTCTTCTTGTATTAAATATATTATCTATATTTTTATTTTTAATTTTTCTAACAAAATTATTTTTATCTCGTTCATCTTGTATTTCTTTTTCAATTCTTTGTATTCTTTTTTTTTCATATAGTTCTACACGTTTTTCATAATCTTTATATTTAGTTATAACAGCATTAGCAAACTGATCTAATTCATATTGTGACATTTTTATATATTCTTCTGTTGTTTTATGTTCTACTTTGGGTATTGTTTTTTTACCTACAAATATATCTTCATTAACATTTTTATTTTCATTTATATTTTTATTAATAATATTTTTTACTTCTTCTTTTTTTTCTTGATCTGATTCTTCTGATTCTTCTGATTCTTCGGGGACCTCTTTTTTTATTTCTTCTTTTTTTATTTCTTCTTCTTTTATTTCTTCTTCTTTTATTTCTTCTTCTTCTTCGTCTTCTTCGCTACTTATATCTTTTAACATTTCATTTAATAGCTCATTATCGTATTCTTGATCTTTTAATTCAACTTTCAATTGTTCTAAAAAAGACATTTTTATATATATAATAAATATATTTTTATATTTTATAAAATAAATATTAATATATAAATATTGATAAGACAAATTATTTTGTCTAATTCTTATTTTGTCTAGAAAATTGTCTTGAGAGGTATAATATATTATTTTTTTGTCTTATGATGTATTATACCACTATATATTATATTTATTATATTAAACATATAGACCTATAAACCTATTTTAGACAAGAAAGACAATTATAATTCAATTTTTTTTATATATTTTTAATTTCATATATTTATTTTTTTTATCTTTTATAAATTATTTTTTCTTGTCTTTTTGTCTTATTCTTATTATATGCACTTTAATTTTAGACCTTTATTTATATATATATATATATTATATATAAATAAAGAGCATTAAACCTCTCAAGACAAGAAATTAGACAAGAATATGAATTAGACAAAAACCTTGATAAATTGGTAAAATTAGACAAAAATAAAGGTAATTAGACAAAAATAAGGGGTAATTAGACAAAAATAAAGGGTAATTAGACAAAAAATAAAACATAATTTATGTATCAATTAAATGAAACATAATTTGAGTATTACCGCTTATATCACTACATAATATTTCATCATCATTTACTAAAGATAAAGATAATTGAGATATTACAAGCGGTTCTACATTATTTAATTTTATATAAACTGGTGGATTATGAATAGTATAAATATGTCCTATACTTCTATGAGCATTAAAACGAGGAACAATACCGATAATTCTTGATATTGAATTATTAGTTCCATTATATGTTTGAATTGGTAAATTATTTATTCTAACATAAGCATTACTTGAATTAATATTTTTTGGTGTATCTATACTTGAAATAGTAAAAGCAGCATATACTCCATTCCATTGAGATCTCATAATAATATTTTCCATATTTAATATAGTTGCTATTGTTGTATTACTTGCCCAATCCACCATAACTTCACTGTTAGCACGTTGAACTATTTTACTTGTTAATAAATATGGATAAAATTTATCATCAGTAGTATATGCGTGAGCACCTGCTGTAAAATAAAATTCACTATTTTCAATTTTTGTTATACCCATATATCCTGTAACATCATCCCAAGAACTTGCATTTGCTTTTCTTTCTCTTGCTTCTAAAGCAAGTTGTACATTTTGTTCAACAAATACAACTGGTATATAATAATAATCCGTATTTATCTTATTTAGACAATAATCCCATCCTAAATCAATTAATTTAAAAAAATTATCTGTATAAAATTCATTTAATGGTGCTTCATTTGTATTATTCATTGATTGGTGAAATGAATTTGCATCACCCCTTGGTTTTAAAAAACAAACACCAGATCCAGACTGAGTGCTATCTATTACATTATAATCTGTTTCAGTATTCATAGCAACTAATGGATACATAGACATTGTAGCACTGCTTATTCCTTTCCAATCAGTTCCACGATTAATAGTAACAAAAGCACCACCAGCCTCTTTATAATGCACTTCTACTTTTTCATTAATAATAGTAAATTTTATTACTGGATCATCACTTGTAAGTGTTATTATTTCATCAACTCCTGGAAGTCCTGTAGTCCAATATTGTAATTCAACCATTCGAGTTTTTTCACCCAATTGTTTACATGAAAATAACCTAAGTTCAGAATTATGAATAAAAACACTATAATCACAAAAAGCACCTACATCTTTGTAAAATCCTCCAGTCGCATCAAGATACATCTTTCTACCAGCATTTACATTTCCTAAGGGGCCAAAAGCTTCAAAATCCAAATATTTTATTGCTGCTCCATCATTAAAAGAAATATTTCTTGATAATCCAAAATAATGATTATTGGTATGTATATGAGGTGTGAATGTAATATCACTTCCATCTCTATATATTGCACCACCTAATTGATAAATACAATCAAATACACCATTTACCCCAGCTGTTTTTTCTATTTTAATTGTTTGTGGTGTAGGATGGGTAATTGTTTGTTCATCATCACCATCGTGTAATTTTTTTACTACCATGTTAGTCATAGTAGTTTCTACGTCACTAAAATTTGGTTGATCTAACTGATTGACTGTAATTTTATAACCAATAAATTTTTCACTTGAATCTCTTACTGGTTCAACTACAAATTGATTTAAACCTGATTTATCACCCCAAGTTAATTGATAAAATATTTCAGTTGCTAAATTATCAACACTATATAATCCATGAGGTATTTTAATATTATTAGGTAAATATCTTTTAACATTTATTTTAGGATAAGCATCATTAGGTGGGTTTGGATCTTCACCTTGGAATTGATAATCCCACATAAATGCAAATTCATCATTATTTTCATTTATTTCAATTTCGGGTGTAATATTAATTTGACAAGTATATACACCTATTTTTGCATTAGCAGGAACTACGACTTCATTTCTAAAATATGTAGTAAAATTAACTGCATTTTGGTCTGTTTGACTATTACAAATTATAAATGACATTATTTATATATATATAATAATATATTTTATAAATATTATTTCTTTTTTTATTATATATATATAATGTTTAAAGTAAAAAATAATGGAAGAAAATTAAAAAATAAAAAGTCAGTTAAATCAAATAATATAGGTAATGTAAAAGCAGTAAAAATAAAAAGTCATTGGGATGTAAAAGAAATAGGTAAAGAAAAAAAAATAAAAATAAAAAAACCAAAAGATATTTTTGAAAATTTTACTGAAACAAAAACAAAAAAAAAACAAATAAAAAAATAGATAATAAGAAATTAATCAAATCTTAAAATAAAATGTTTTTTAGTTATTTTAACTATAGGAGCTGGAATAATCTCTTTTTTTTTATAATTATATAAAGTATTTTTTCTTTTTTCTTGAACTTTATATTTGTTTTTACTATACCAATTTTTATAATAAATATTTCTTTTATTCATTTCTTCATAATTATTTTTTATTTTTTCGTGATATCTTTTTCTCATCATCATTTTATGTTTTTCATACGTGCCTTTTTTTTTCATATTTTCCATTAAAAAAAATCTATATATAATTAAAAAATATTATAATTAATAAAATATAACTTATTATATATATATATATATATAATGAGTGCAAGTGATTTTACAAATTCATTAAATGAAAGAATGCATAATGAAGCAAATGAAAATAATTTATTTAATGAATCAATAAGACAACAAAAAAAGAAAGATGATGATGCAAGAGATGAAGCAGAAAAATATAAAGATTATGAAACAGATGCAATGATGGGTATTAGTGGAGCATTAGAGGGTAATGCACTGAGAGGTTTAAAAAATAAATATGGTTCTAAATTAAAAGAACAATATCAAAAAGGTAAAGGATTAAAAGATTCATTATCAAGTATAGCAGGCGATGAAATGGACTTATTTAAAAAAAGTAAAGTTGGTAAAGGTCTAAAATTAGGAGGTGAAATATTAAATAAAGGTTTTGATGGTGCTAAAAAATTTGACGGACACAAATTTACCCGTGATGTTATTAATAGAACAGGATTTGGAAAAACACCAGTTAATGGTGGAGCAAGACAAATAATAGATACATCAAAAATAAGAAATATACAAGATAGTAGAGATGCAACTGGTGATGTTTCTATAGGCGATGAACCAAAATCACAATATGATTGGAATAAAGTGGGAGTTTTTGATAAAAGACCAATGGAAGGAAGTCAAATAATAAGAACTAATGTAGGAGAACCACAAAGATTAGCACCAGCAATGAGAGCAACAACAACAGGACGAAGAAATATACCACTTGACCCAGTTCAAGATATTTCAGGTAGAGAAGAAAACCCTGTAGCAAGTAATACAGCAGCACCTGTAGAAGAATCATATGGAACAACACAAAACCCATTAGCAAGGGAAACAGCTGAACCAGTTGCAGGTGATGTAGATATAGATAGAACTACAAATATAAGAGCACCAAGAGCACCAGCAATTCCTGAAACAGTAAATTTACCAGTATCAAGAAGAATAATAGAAGGTAGTGAAAGACCAGGTGATTTTATGGGAAGAATGAACCCAGGAAAAGTAAGAAGTATTCAGGGGCAATCAGTATTTAATTTAAATGAGGCTGATCCTGAAGATTTAAATGCAATACCACAAAAATTATTTGCCCCTAATCCAAGTAAATTTATTCAGCAACCTGATATATCATATACAAAAACGGATCAAATACGGGCAGCAAGTCCTTTAAAAGGTATGCCGAGAAGTGGACAAGAAGAAGAAACAATGTCACATATGAATAATCCTAATGTTGTTCAAGTAAGAAACCCAACAACGGGCAATATGAGAAATTATACAGCACAATCAACAGGAGTAACACCTGGTGAAAGAGCGACACTTGTTCCAAAAACTAAATATAATTCAAAACTAGGTGGTATTTATCAAACCCCTGATCCTGTTTCTCAACCTACAGCACCAACACAAACAGCCCAAGCAGGAACAGGAGCACCTGATGAATCAATTAGAGATGCTGGAACATTTGAAGAAGAGGCACCACCGCCTAAATTTTCATGGATGAATGAAGGCAATGCAGGATTATTTAGTGCAAGACCAAAACCAGGAGCAATACCAACTAAAATAAATACGGCAAATATAGCAGTTCAAGATGCTAATAATGTAGAATCAAGTGCTTCTAAAGCAACAGGCGTGTCTGGTGCTGTAGGTGCGGATTTAGATACGGCTAAAAATATAGGTGAAAAATTAGATGAAAAAGGTAGTTTGGTTGGTAAAATAGCAAGTTCAACAGTAGGTAAAGCAGTAGGCAAGGCATTATTCGTAGCACCAGCAGTAGATGATTTATATAAAGATATTAGTGGTGGAAAAATTTCAGGTAAAAATACTTGGGACAAAATAGCAAATGTAGGAACAATAGCAGGAACAGCACTTGATTTAATTCCTGGACTTGATTTAGTTGGTGGAGCAATAGACTTGGGAAGTGCTATTGCTGGTGAAGTAGGTGAGGAAGAAGACAAAAAAGCAGATGATGATACAGTAGCAAAAGCAGATGCAACACCAGCACAAACTATAGAAACACCAGCACAGGGTTCAGTAGGTAGTGCTGGAGGATTTGTCACAGCAAAAGCACCAGCACAACAAGTAACAGCAGGTGTAGGATCATTTTAAAAATATTATTTAAAAAGAAAATAAGTATATATACTAATAAGTATAATGAATACTGCACGCATTGCATTAACTAATGAACAAAAAAAGGAAAGATTAAAAGAAAGTAAAAGAAAGTATTATTTAAAAAACAAAGATAAATATAAAAAATGGAATAATAATACAGGTTTTAAGAATGTTATAGAAAAAACTGAAAACGAAGATGAATTAATACAATATTTATCATTAATTAATAAAAAATTAGAAGAATTAAGACAAAATACAGTATATGATAATAATGAAAATTAAATATTACCACTAATTACCAATTAGTAAATTCATATAAAGAAATAATTATTTATAATAGTATATATTAATATTATGAATAACATGTATAAATTTATTATGCAAAATCAAGAATCTTTTATTTTACAAGAAACATTTAATATAAAAAAAGCAAATGAACTTTTATTATCAAAAAATATTGATAATGAAGATAAAAATAAATTAAAAAAATATATTAAATACATTGATGCTAATAATTATATTAGTATAAAATATACTGATAAATTAGGAAGATTAAAAAGCGAAGTAGTTGGTAAAGTAGAAGATACGTGTATATGTCAAACATATATGAGTAAAGCAATAAAAAAAAATATTTTATATAATATATATAATGATGTTGATATGAAAAATGCTCATATAAGTATTTATATACAATTATGTAAATATTATAAATTAAAAATAAAAAATATAAATTATTTAAATGATGATCAGCTTGTTAAAAAAATAAAAAAAGATAATAATGTATCTGATGATGATTATAAAAAAATAAAATGTAAAATATTATATGGTGGAAAAATGAATAAAAAAATATTTATTGATATTCAAAATGAAATAAAAGAAAATACAGAAATTATATTAAGTCATTATAATAATATTGTTTTTTATGTTATTGAAGAACACGGTGATGATTATTATAATATTAATGGTTCTGCATTATCTTTATTAATTCAACAAATTGAAAAACAATTAATATTAAATGTTAAAAAATTCTTTATTAATAATAATTATTTAGTTGGTGCTATTATTCATGATGGGTGTCATATTGAAGGAAAATTAAATAATAATATTTTAATAGAATGTCAAGAATATATTAAACATAATACACCATTTGAAATTAAATTAACTATAAAAGAATTTAAACCTGAAAAAATTATACAAGATATATTTTATATTGAAAATGATGTTGACGGAGGTGATGTAATTTTAAAACAATTAGGTTCTGATTTGGTATTTTGTAATGGAAGAACTTTTTATAATTATGATAATGAATATATAAGTAATGATAAATTAATAGATAAGTTTTTATTAAAATTTATTTTTAAACAAAAAATTTTTAAAAAAACAGAAAAACAAGATATTCTTATTACTAGAAATGTAGCCCCGTCAAAAAGAATTTTAGAAGTAGTAAAAACAAATATTAATATTGATGAAAGATTTTATAATAAATTATGGACTACTAACCTTTATAAAATATGTTACAAAAATGGTTTTTATGATATTAAAGCAAATAAATTTTGTAAATATGACGGGGAAACATTTACACCAATAAAAATTAATAGAGATTATAAACCATCTACAGCAAAGAATAGAAAAATAGTTATGGATAAAATATTTAATCCTATTTTTGATTATAATAAAGAATTAATAGAATATTTTTTAAGATGTATATCAAGAGCAATTGCTGGACATACAGAAGATAAATCTTGGTATTTAATGTTAGGAAATAGAAATTGTGGAAAGGGTGTATTGGTTATGGCTTTTGAATATGCATTTGAAAAATATATAGGAACTACAAATTCAAATAATTTTCTTTATAAAAGCAATAATAACGGGGATGAAGCAAAAGCATTATCTTGGAGTATTCCATTAGAATTCAAAAGAATTATATTTACAAATGAAATGAAAATAGATAGCGGTGGAGAAACTAAAATAGATGGTAATATGATTAAAAAATTATCTAGTGGTGGAGATAAAATACAAGCAAGATTAAACCATTGTGATGAAATTGAATTTAGACCCCAAGCAAGTTTAATAATGATGCTTAACGATGTTCCAAAAATTGAACCTGCCGATGCGATGGAAACTTGTATAGAGTTTAATTTACCTAGTCAATTTGTTGATATTCCAAAAAAAGATAGTATTGCTAAAGAATATAAAAAAGATGATAATATTAAAAAATTATTATCTGAAGACGATTTTATAGATGCTTTTACAGATATTATATTTAATTCATATAAACATAAAAAACCAGTAATGATAGAAGAAATTGAAAAGTTGAGAAAAGAAAATGAGCAAGAAAGTGAATTAAATATATTTTTGTCTTTATTTTCATTTACAAATAATAGTAATGATTATATAAAAACAAATATTTTTAATACAATAATTAAAAAAAGTGGTATTACTGCAACTTCCAAAAAATGTAAAATGTGGTTAAGGGGTAAAAATATAGAACAAATTAGAAAAACAATAGATGGAAAACAGTGCAGAGTTTATGAAGGAATTAAAATTAAAGAAGAAGAAAATGATGTTAATGAGTATAACCCATTAGATGATTAAAAAAAAATTAATAATATATATATTATTTTAATATATATTATTATATAATGGTTAAATTAGAATGGAGCAAAGGGACAGGAAATAAAAAATATAAAGTTATTATATATGATAAAGGAAAAAAAAAAACAGTCCAATTCGGGTCAAAGTCTTACGGCCAGTATAAGGATAAGACACCACTAAAATTATATTCTAGTAAAGATACTTTAGATAAAGAAAGAAGAAGATTATATAGAGCACGACATAATTATGAAAAACCTAAATATAGTGCTGGCTGGTTTGCTTTAAAATATTTATGGTAAATAAAATAAAATTAATTATTTTTGGTTAATATAATATATTTTTTATATATATTATATTATATAGAAATGGAAAAAGAAAATAAAATAGAAAATAAAATAGAAAATAATCATTTGTCTTATCAACAACAATATTATATCAAGAATAAAGAAAAAATAAAAAATTATCAAAGAAGCTATTATCAAAATAAAAAAGGTTCTACAAAAAATTATGTTCTAGAAATAAAAAGAGGTAGTTTTATATTAGATTTATCATAATAAATAAAATTAAATATTTTCAGGAACATTTACTATATTATCATCTTCTTTTTTTTCATCAGGAATTTTTCTATGACATTTAATTATTCCAAAACAAATATTAATTTTATCACATTTACTTTTTTGAATAGCAAAACATAATGATACAATCACCGATCCACATACACTTATAAAAACCCCAAGATCAGCCCAGTTAATTACCATTATAATAAAATTGATATATATATACTATAAAGATTTATTAAAATCTATTTATTAATTATATGAATATAATTAATATTGAAGAAAAAATTTTAAAAACAAAACCAAATTTAGCAGTTAAATCATTAAAATCATATGTAGGAAATGTAAAAAAAATTGTAGAACATAGTGGAGAAGACAACTTAAATATATTTAATAATGTTGAAAAAGTTCTTGAATATATAGATTCTAAAAAATCATATTTAACAAAAAGAAATTATTTAAATAGTGTTATTGTATTATTACAAGCAGATAAAGACGAAAACCAGCATCTAATAAATGATTATGTTATAATAAGAGATGAATATAATGAACGATATAAAATGGAGCAGGCTACTGGTGTAAAAACAGATAAACAGATTAAAAATTGGATTACTATATCTCAAATATATGAAATAATAAAAGATTTAGAACAAAATTTGAACGAAGAGCAAAATATGATATGGCATTTTATGTTAAATTTTTGGTTAAATTATCCTATAAGAAATGATTTACAATATACAGAAATAATTACTAAAAGAAAATACGATAATCTATTAAATAAAGAATTAGAAAAAAAAAATTATTTTGTAATAGATGATAGACCTTTTTTATCTATATCACAGTATAAAACTTCTAAAAAATATGGTGTTAAAAAGATATATATAAATAATAATATGAAAAAAATTTTATTAAAGTATTTAGCAGTAAATCCAACTAAATATATTCTTTATAATAAGGATAAAAGTCCAATGAGTTCTCAAGATATTACAGCTAATTTTCAATCTTTATTTCATAAGTATTATCCTAAAAAAAATATCAGCACTAATATGTTGAGACATATAATTTCGACTGAAAAATTCGGGAAGACCATAGATCAGATGACAAAGCTAGCCAATATCATGGGGCATGATCTTGGGACTCAACAAAAAATATATATTAAAAAATAA
>Ga0181388_1000170_pt1 | contig 21561 bp, 14 predicted proteins | sample 11SPOviralmetaG_FD_130120 | JGI IMG/M metagenome (GOLD analysis project Ga0181388, IMG submission 130120) | Marine viral communities from the oligotrophic San Pedro Time Series (SPOT) site, San Pedro Channel, CA, USA - 11 SPOT_SRF_2010-05-17 | ecosystem: Environmental > Aquatic > Marine > Strait...
ATTTTCTGGTTTTGAAAATGATAAAGAGTTTACATGTAACAGAGATTTTATAGATAAACCAAACTATGTGCCTGCGTCAGAATACATGCGCAGAACACATAAAAAAAATATGGGAGCACCTCTTTGGGAGAATGAAGCTAAAAACTTTATGATGATGGGGAGTCGTGGGTTTGGTAAATCTTACTCTGTTGCAGGAGGAGTTATTGGGCACGAGTTTGTATTTGATGGAGCAAAATCATATAAACCTGAAGATATTGGTAACCCCCCTTCTACAGAAATTGTAGCAGGAGCAGGAGATGCTAAATACTCAGGAGATATATTAAAAAAGACACAATTTGGATTGGATAATTTACCTGGCGGTATTGAACTTGGAGACAAGTTTTTTCCCTCTCCTTTCTCTAAGCAGTACAGCGGTAGTTGGTACTCTGGAAAAGAAGTTATTGCAGAATATAAAAAGAAACTTGGTGGTACCTGGAAGGTTATGGGTAGTAAATCTAAGATTAAGCATCGTACCTTTAAAGACAATGCATTTGCTGCCAATGGTACTCGTCCTGCTGTAATGGTAATGGAAGAGATTGGTATGTTTAGCAATCTTAAAGCCTCACACGAAGCATCTGTAGAATGTATGAAAAACGGTGCATACAAGTTTGGTAGCTGTATGTATTTAGGTACAGGTGGTGATATGGAGGGTGGAGGTACTGTAGATGCAAGAGATATGTTCTACAATCCAGATGTTTATGATATGATTTCTTTTAATGATGAGTGGGAAGATAAAGGTAAAATATCTTATTTTGTACCTGCTTACAAAGGATTAAATCAATTTAAAGATGATAATGGAAATACACAAGAGCAACCTGCAAAAGAATATTTAGACGAGTTTAGAGAAAAACTAAAGAAAAGTAAAAACTCTAGAAGTGCTTTAGATGCAGAACTACAAAACAGACCTCTTGTGCCTTCAGAAGTATTCCTTACGCGCACAGGTAACTTGTTTCCTGTAGCAGATTTGTTATCTAGACTAGCAGAATTAGAATCGTCAAATAAAGAAAGAAATCATGATTACGTAGGAGATCTTTATGTAGAGTCAGAGAGTAACAAAATAGCATGGAAACCAAATGCTAAGTTATCTCCTATTGTAGATTTTCCACTTAGAGGTAGTGATGATTTAGCTGGATGTGTAGTAATATACGAAATGCCTTACGAAGATAGTGAAGGAAAAATACCTTATGGTATGTATCTTGCAGGTACAGATCCTTATGATCATGATGATTCTACTACATCTTCTTTAGGATCTACTATTATTATAAACAAACTTACAAATCGTATTGTAGCAGAATATACTGGTAGACCAGACACTGCTAATCAATATTACGAAAAAGTTAGAAGATTGCTTTTGTTTTATAACGCTAAATGCTTGTACGAAAATGAACGTAAAGGTATGTATCAGTATTTAGAGTATAAAAATCAAACGCATCTTTTGCTTGATCAACCAGAAATTATAAAAGATGTTGTTCAAAATAGTAGAGTAAATAGAGGTAAAGGTATGCATATGTCTAAACCTTTAAAAGATTATGGAGAAGAACTAATTAAGATGTGGTTGTTAGAAGATTATGGTACAGAAGGATTATTAAATTTACATAAAATACGAAGTATACCTTTATTAAAAGAATTAATAGCTTATAATGATACAGGAAACTTTGATAGAGTTATGGCATTTATGATGGTTGTGTATCATTTACAAGAAGTAAAAAAAATAAAAGTAGCTAAAGAAACTAAAGTTACTACTATATACGACCAAAGTTTCTGGAATAAATCTTTATTTTCAAAAAGAAAAACAAGGTTTTAGCTATAAAATCAAAAACTAAAAATCTAATTTTATAGATTATTATTTGTTTGATAACATTAAATTATTACTTTTGTTTTTTAATTCGCGAATTTTAAAAAAAATATTAATATGGCAACAGTAAATGTAACCTTGAGTCTTTCTAGTACTGACTTGTTTGCAAAGCAAACAGTTAGTTTTACAGAAACAGACTCACTATCTCCTGCGGGAGATTCCCAAGTTATAGGTAAGTTATACCTAACAGGAAATGGGACAGAAGACAGCATACATGTAAAAGAAATAGAAGGCGATGGAGACAAAGCTTACTTATACATGAAAAATTTAAGTAGTACATCAGGTGAGTACGTAGAGGTATCTAGACGTGCGGGTGGTGCTGCTGTAGCTACAGACTCAACAGCAGACGACTGGTTTGCAGTTTTAGGGCCTGGAGAATTTTTATTTATTCCTTTAGCAAATTGCGAGTCTATAGATTTAGAACCAGCTGCAGGTAACCCTACAGTTGAATACATCTTAATGGAAAAAGCAGCAGGTTAATCTTAAACAAATAAAAATATGGCAACTTTAAACGCAACCTTTAGCATATCAAGTAATGATTTATTTGATAGTGTTAATATATCAAAAACCGTGACTAAAGCTTTGACAATTGATGGTGATAACCGTCAAGGTCTTACAGTAGTAAAAACTTCAACAACTCGAATGGGTATTGCAGTAGAAGCTTTATCAGGTACAAACAAAAAAGCATACGTTTACATTAAAAACTTAGACGCTACAGATAAAATTATTATTGAAGATGACGGTAACGCTGTTTTTGCAACGCTAGACGCAGGTGAATTCTGCTTCTTCCCGTCTGCAGACAACACAACTGTACATGTAAAATCATCTGCCAATACTCCTTTAGTAGAATATCTTATTCTAGAAGTAGCCTAAACATAATTTATGCCTAAATTAGATTTTCCTAGACAAAAACTGAGTCGTAGAAAAAAGACTCAGAAGTGGGGAGAAGAATGTATAGAAGCTGGATTAGGCTTAGTAGGTATTTATGATAATACAAGACGTAGTTCTCGCTTTAAAAAGAAGCGGAACTACGATCTTTATAATGGTAAATTCGACAAGAAAGATCTAGAATACGTTACAGACCCTTTAGGGTTAGGAGGTTCTTTAGAGCTTCCTGCTACGCTGCAGTACTATGACGTAGTATCTCCTATATTTAATTTACTTTTTGGGGAAGAAGCCAAAAGAGCTTTTTCTTACGTAGTTAGATCTATAAACGAAGAATCTATATCTTCTAAAGAAGAAGAAAAAAAGAAACAAGTTGTAGGTATATTTCAACAGCTTATACAGCAGTCTACAGAGCAAATGATGCAATCTATGGGGCAACCTTCGTCACAAGAAGAAGCCCAGCAGTTTATGCAGCAAGCTCAAGCAAACATTCCTGAAGAATTAAAAAGAGTTCAAAAGTATTTTGATTACGATTTTCAAGATATGAATGAATCCACTGCAAACAAACTTTTAAACTATCTTGAAAGAGAGCAAAAATTAAAAGTAAAGTTTGCTAAAGGTTGGGAAGATGCATTACTAGTAGGAGAAGAAATCTACTGTGTAGAGGAAGTTTCTAATGAACCTACTGTACGAAGAGTAAATCCTTTAGAGTTTTATGTTTTATTACCGCATAATGAAGATTATGTAGACAATGCTGATGTTATTGTAGAAGACACATTCATGTCTATAAATACAGTTATTGATAATTACTACGAAGATCTTACTGCGGCACAAATAGATAAACTAGAAAAAGAACAAGGGCATAAAGGTTCTGTAGATAGTAAAAGTCTTTTAAATTTTCCTAATCAAGAAAAACTTTTTATACAAAATAGAGAGGGAACTGAAGGAGATTCAAATATATTTAATTACTACGATCAAGATGGTAACATTAGAGTTACTAAAGTGGTTTGGAAGTCTATGCGTAAGATAGGAAGACTAACTTACATTGATGAGCAAGGTATTCCTCAAGAAACTATTGTAGGGGAAACTTATAAAATAAATGACAGTATTGGAGAATCTATAGAGTACATGTGGGTTAACGAATACTGGGAAGGAACTAAAATTGGTGAAGACACTTTTATAAACATTAGAGTTAGACCTCAACAATTTAGACATATGGATAATTTATCTTTATGTAGTTCTGGATATGTTGGAACAATATACAATGCAAACAACGCTCAGTCTGTATCTCTTATGGATAGACTAGTTCCTTGGGTGTACATGTACATTACTATGTGGTATAGATTAGAACTTTCTATAGCATCTAACCAAGGTAAAATATCTTTAATAGACTTATCACTAATTCCTGATGGATGGGAAGTAGAAAAGTGGATGTACTACGCACAATCAATGAAGTTTGGTTTTGTAGATTCTTTTAACGAAGGTAAGAAAGGACAATCCACTGGTAAACTTGCTGGTAATATATCTACACAAAATAAAGTGCTAGATATGGAAACTGGTAATTATATACAACAACACGTACAGTTATTAGATTTTGTAGAACAAAAAATATATACACTATCTGGTGTAACTCCTCAAAGAATGGGAGCAATATCTAATTCTGAGCAAGTAGGTAATACGCAGCGAGCTGTAGTACAGTCTTCGCATATTACAGAAAAATGGTTTGAAGTTCATAATCAAACTAAAACTAGAGTTTTAGAAACTTTATTAAATGTGTCTAGAGATGTGTACAAAGGAAATTCTAAAAGAATTCAGTACATGACAGATGATTTAGCAAACGTATTCTTTAAACTAAATGGAGATCAGTTCTCACAATCAGAGTATGGATTATTTATATCTAATTCTGCTAAAGATAATATGGCAATCGAAGCACTTAAACAATTAACTCATGCCGCGCTTCAGAACGAACAAATGACATTATCAGATGTGGTACAAATATATAACGCAAGCTCTATATCAGATTTACGAACAAATCTTAAACGCTCTGAGCAAGAAGCCCAGCAAAGAGTTGAGCAACAGCAGCAGCAACAAATGCAAATGCAAGAAATGCAAATGCAGCAGCAACAACAAGTAGAGGCTCAAAAAATGCAACTTGAGCAAGCTAAACTACAGCTAGATCAAGAAAAAGAAAATAGAGAAGATCAAAGAAACACTGAAGATAACCAAACTAAAGTGCGTATTGCACAAATGAATCTTTTAGGAAAATCTGTTGATCAAGATATGAATGATAATGGTGTTAGAGATAGTGTAGATCTAGCTAAATTAGACATTGAAAGAGCTAAGGTAGCTCAAGACGGTCAGCTACAGCAAGAGAAAATGCAACTAGAAAGAGAGCAGTTAGCATCTAAAGAAAGGATAGAAAAAGCAAAAATAGCTAAACAAAACAAAAAAGTATAATCTTATAAATTATGTTTTAGCTATAAAAACAAAATAATTTAACCAACACTGTAGTGACAAAGTGTTGTATACTAACTTAAAATAATTATTTTTGTCACTTAATAAATAAAACTCTATGGCAATAGAAGACAACATTTTAGATGGATTGGACCTAAGTGTGTTAGATAATCTAACTACTAGTCCAGAGAAGAAAGAAGATCAGCCAAAAGCTGAGGGAGCAGAACTAGAAGTGGCGGAAGAGCCTAGTATTTTTAATCCTGAATTAAAAATACAAGAAGTTGATGAAATTCCAGAAACAAAAGTAGAAGAGCTAGAAGATAAAGATGCAATTGAAACAGAAAATACTTCAACAGATAAAGAGGAAGAAGTTTCTGAAACAATTGAAGCTAGCGAAAATGAGGAGTCTGCAGAAGAAGAAGGAGATAACCCACTTAGAATCTTTGCAGAAATGCAAAGAGACAAAGGGTTAATAGACTTTAACGATGAAGAGTTTGAAGATAATGAAGAATGGTTACTAGATAAAGTTCAAAATACTATTGACGAAAAAGTAACTGAATATAAAGATAGTATGCCTGAAGAGATTAAATATCTTTTAGATAATTATGAAGCAGGTGTAAACATATATGATTTAATTAATGCTAGCGCAAGCGAGCAGTCTTACGAATCTATAGCAGAAGAAAGTTTAGAAAGTAATGTTTCTATGCAAAAAATGCTAGTAAGAGATTTATTAGTTAAAAGTGGTTGGTCTGAAGAGAGAATTACTAGAAAGCTAAATAGATACGAAGATTCTGGAGTTTTAAAAGAAGAAGCTGAGGAAGCTTTAGCATCTTTAAAAGAGATACAAAAAGCTGAAAAAACTCACTTGATTCAAAAACAAAAAGAAGATCAGAAGCAAAGAATCCAAGCACACGAACAATGGCTTGAAGACTTAAATGATCATATTGGAAAGAAAGAAGAAATTTTACCTGGATTTGCATTGTCTCCAAAAGACAAAACTAATCTATATAAAGGTATAACTAAGTTAGACAAAAACGGAAAAAATGAAATCATGAGAATGAGAGAAAAAGATCCTGAGTTTGATTTAAAAATAGCATATTTAGCTACAGTCCTAAAGTGGGATTTTTCAGCATTTGAACGTCAGTCAACTACTAAATCAACTCGTAAGTTGGCTAACGCAATAAAGAGTACGAAAAAAACTGGTTCCAGACCAAGTAGAGGTACCTCTAAAGCTGTTAATTTTGACACTATGAGAAAATCTCTGCGATAAGGAGCTATTTATATAAACAACAAGTAATAATTAAATTAATTAAAAATGGCAAACACAATTAGTTCATTACAATTGTACGCTCCTAAAAGCTGGTCTGGCTTAACAACTGAGAACCACCTAGGAAGCGTATTCGCAGCCGAACCTACACTGGTATCAAATATCATTAGTAGAGTATTTGGTATGAATCAATATGCAGGTATGGATTACTTCCTATCTGTTGGAGGTGGAGAGCAAGAGCTTGACACAGATAACGACTTTGAATGGTACCTAAAAGGTGACGATGAAAAAGCTATTGTTATTAACGGATTTAGTGGCGGAGGATTAGCCTCTAAACCTGGGCAATACGGAGCAGTAGTAAACCTTAGAATGGCAGAAAAATATTTTGCTATGTCTGATAAACTAGTTTTAGATGACGGTGAAACTGCAGTTCGTGTAATGCAAGAGCCTTACATGGAAGGATCTATGTATGTTTACCCTTGTTCATTGATGACTTCAAATGCTGCAGACTTTATTCCGCCAGCATTAATTTCTGCTGGAGCAAGAGCTAGTAAAGAATACTCTCCGCAAGAAAGAACATTAAACAGAACTTATGGTGAAACTCATTACAGTTCTCCGTTTAAAATGCGTAATGCAATGTCTTTCTTATCTAAGACTTACACTATTCCTGGAAACATGCACCAACGTCCTTTAGTTATTGAGATGATGGACCCTAAGTCTAACAAATCTACTAAGATTTGGACTCAGTATGCTGAATACGAATTCATGTGTCAGTGGATGAAAGAAAAAGAGCGTATGCTTTGGTTCTCTAAATCTAATAAGCAAGTTAATGGAACTTACGATATGATGGGATCTTCTGGATCTGCTATCGTTGAAGGTGCAGGTTTACGTGAGCAAATCTCTCCATCTTACAAATTCCACTATACAGACTTTACAATTGACTATTTAGAAGATGTGTTATTGAACCTTTCAATTAACTTACTTCCAGAAGATCAACGTAACTTTGTAGCGTTTACAGGTGAAAGAGGTATGGTACAATTCCATAGAGCTCTTGAAAACCACGCTGCTAGATTCCAACCATTAGATTCTAAAAGAATTTCTGGTGATGGACAAAATCTAGGATTCCAAGGTCAGTACAGAGAATACATGGGACCACAAGGTATCAAGTTTACTCTAGTTCACTTACCATTATATGATGATGAGATTCGTAACCGTGTGCCGCACCCAAAAGGTGGATACACTGAGTCTTACCGTTACACTATTCTAAACATGGGTACTTCAGGTGGAGAAAACAACATCCGTCGAGTATACCCTAAAGGACGTAAAGAATTAATGTGGCACGTTGCTGGTTCAACTTCACCGTTAGGACCAAACACATCGTTCTCATCAGGTTCTTCATCTCCTGTAGATGGTTATCAATTATTTGCTCAAGCGCAACAAGGTGTTTTAATTCAAAACCCAATGTCTTGTGCAGAATTGATTTACTCATCAACTGTTTGATAAATTAGTAATAATTAAATTAATATAAGCACATAAGAAGATGGCAAAAAAGATAGCTAAAAAAGAAACTGTTTCGGCAGTAGCAGAAGCTGTTCAAGTGGAGAGAGAAAGTGTTATTGATACTACTAAGGTTACTTTAAAACCTATAAAGAAGCACGGATGGCTTCCCGACGATCACGACGGGAGCCTCCGTTATTCTAAATGTTTTGAAAGATTAACCGTTCAAGCAACAAAGGGAACTGGAATTCTTAATACTGGGTTAACAGAAGCAGACGAAAAACGTCTTGAAAAAAAGATGCATATGTCTCCTGGAACATTATCAAAGTACAATAGAGATTATTGGACTATGTTTAAAATAGATGTTCCTTCAGAAGGTATCTCATTAGATACTAATAGCCCAGAAGACGAAGTAAAATATTTAGTTTTAAAAGCTCACCAAAGAGTTGCTAATTCTGAAATGGAGCGTTTTGACACTCCTTTTGCAGAATACGTGATGACTTCAGTTGAGCAAGAAGCTAAAATGGAAAATAAAAAATCTAAACTTAAGCGAAGAGCTTACAAAGTGTTTAGTAATATGTCAACAACAGAAATGGCAGATGTTCTTAAAGTAATGGGTAAACGTGCTGGAGATACAGCTTCTGTAGATTTTATTGAGTCTCAACTTGATAAGATTGTAACAGAAGATCCTCAAACGTTTATTAATACTGTAGAAGATCCTACATTTAAAATGAGAGCATTTATTGATGATTGTATATCATCAAGAGTTCTTGTGAAGAATGGTACTAAGTATCAACTTCCTGGTGGAGATATTGTAGGATACACACTTGAGCAAGCTATTGAGTATTTACAAAATCCTGATAATCAGGAAGTATATTTAGATTTAAAAGGAAAAATGTCTATAGCAAAATAGTATGACTAGAATAGAAATGCATGCTGAATTTAAACTTCTAATGGATAAAGGGGACTCTTTTGATGCCCCTTCTTTCCTTGAAGAAGAGATAGATTCTTTTTTGAATATATCTCAAGAGAAGTTTATATCTAAACGTGCATTTGGAAATAACACTAGACGTACAAATTTTGAAGAAGATCAAAAGCGTAGAGACGATTTAAGAACATTAATAAGTAATGCTGTAATTGTTCCTTCTGCTGTAGATCAAGCACACAATAAACCTAACGGCCAATTTGTTGCGTTGCCTGAAGATTACAGACATGCAATAAATGAAGAAGCTAATGTTCAAACAGTAGAACAATCAGGATCTACTAGAGTTGGTGTAAAACCAATAACTCACGATAGGTATAATAAAATTATAGATGACCCTTTTAATAAACCTAATAAACATACAGTTTATAGATTAGATTTTGGAGGAAAAGGATTTGACAATAATTTTGAATTGATATGCGGAGACAATCAAATTGTTAGCGAATATCATTTAAGATATATTAAAAATCCTCTGCTTATAGAGCCTGATGTAGATTGTTCTCTAGCAGAACATACACATAAGGAAATCGTAAGAATGGCTGTCGTAGATGCTTTAGAGAATGTAGAGCAACCACGATACCAATCAAGTAAAATAGAACTTAACGAAATAGAATAAATAAAATGGCAAGAACAGCAAAAATAACAAATGCTAATGTAGCTCCTTCCCGTAATAAGGCAGGACTAGTTGGTAATACTCCCGTTCGAGCACAAGATTTTAACGATCTTGCGGGGGACTACGTTAGTTTATCTGACGCGAATGCTCAATCTATTGCTAGTGCTGTAACAGTTTCTGGAGATTTAACTATCTCAGGAGCGACTAACGGCCTTGTACAAACTGGAGCTACAGTAACTCAAGCTACTAATCACACTACAGCAGTAACTATAAATAGTACTGCAGGTGTAATACAGCTTGCAGCAGTGGCATTAGCCGCAGCTACAAATGTAGAGTTTACAGTTACTAACTCTGCAGTACAAGCAGATTCTACTATAATTATAACAGTGCAAGATCAAAACACAACTGATAATGCACAGTTAAGCGCTGCAATACACACTGTTGCAGATGGTAGTTTTAAAATTAGTTTAATGAATGCAGCAGCAACAGGAGCTACTTCTACAACTGCTTCTAAAATTCATTTTCTAGTAATAAATAATAGTTAAATTAATTAATTTTTAAAAAAGTAACAAATGGCAATTTACGGACATAACTTCGATGTATTCATCGGAAAATTTTTTCACGGTGCATCTAAAACTGTAGCAGATTTAACTGCCGCAGCAGCAGACACTAGTGAGTTTGCAATTGAACTAGAAACTGGTTTATTAGCAAACACTACAGCTTTAACTACAGGTGATGTATTTAGAGTTGTACAACTTAATACTGACGGTGCTTTCAAAGCTTCTCCTTTTATCAAATTTGATGATATTAGAAAAGGTGCAGTTATTGAGCATGGCGATGCTTCTAATGGAGCAGGAGCTATTGCAGAAGCAGAGCAAATTTCTAACATTGGATACACTGATGTTAACACTGGAAACTCTATTGAAGCAGTAAACTCTAATCGTTACACTTTACGATTAAACTTTATTAATGATTCAGACTTATATTCTGAGCAAAAAGATCAATACTTTTTTGAGTATGTATCTGATGCTTCAGCAACTCAAATTGAAATTGCAAATGGTATTGCAACTAAAATGGGTGCTATGGCTTTTGCTGATGGATCTACAGTTGGACACGATAGAGCTAAAGTAGCAGTGCGACGTTTTTCAGCAGCTACTACTGAAGTAGATACAGCTAACTCTACAACTCTAGCTTGGACTAGAGGTACTGATCAAGTTGTTGCTAGTGCTGCAGATCATGAACTAGTGGCAGGTATGTACTTACGTCAAACTACTGGTGCAGGCGTTCCTGTATATAAAATCAAAGCAGTTAATGGTGCAAACATTACTTTAGACATGCCTTCTCAAGAAGCAGGAGTTGCAGATGGAGATTCTAAGTCTCTTACAGCTGCAGTTGTTGAAGCTGCTGCATGTGGTATTAAAATAGTAGGATTAGATGCTTATTACAAAGCAGGTTTATTCCCTTACCACAAAGTTGTATTTGATTTCCAATTAGATGGATGGGGTTCTACTGGTTCTGATACTAGTACAGCAGCAGCAAAAGCTAACACTGCTGGAGAAGCAATTGCAGATTTAGAATGGTTTGGCCTTTCTAAAAACTCTCCAGGTTCTGGTACATGGACTGGTAATGGTTTCCCTTCAGTAGAATCTTATGCTGAAATAAAAGCAGATCCTGCTCAACCTTATGATCTTATTAGTTTTGATTATGTGTTAAAAGGTAATGATAGTAATGCAATTTCAGCAGGTGGCCCAATTAAAGGTACTGTTGTTATGGCTCTTCCTGGAGATGCTGACAGTTTACAAGATCACTTAAATGATGTTGTAGTTAACATTGATGGAATTACAGATATTTTAGCAAATAGCTAATAAATAATTTATTAAATAATTAAAGGGCAGGCAGACATCTGTCTGTCCTTTTTTAATTTTTACCTATGGCTTTTGAATTAAAACTAGATGTAACCACATCTGCAGATTGCGCTAATTTAGTTATGATTGAGAACTCAGGATTATATAATTCTGTTTCTAACCCTGGAGGGTGGGGATTACAATCTATGTCCTCTCAAGGGAAAGTACTTCAAATAGCTGTACAACCTTTTATTCCTTTAATTATAAATAGTGAAGGAGAAACAAAAACAATAAATCCTTTATTGTTATATAACAGTGATCAAGCTGATTACAGTAATTTTCAAGAAAGTTTTGATATTAAAAACCTAAAAATATCTATTCCATTTTCTCAATTGTATTTAGATTTTTATAATGCTATAGAGACTAGTTGGATTTCTTTAGGTTTAACTACTGTAGAAAAAGATTTTGTTTTAAATAACTTAACAGAATGGACTTCTATACCTGATCATGTGTATTACGTACATGCAACAATATTAAACCCAGTAACGGGAGATAATGTAGGTTATACAGAGACAGGAGTACATAATACTTTTAAGCATAACTCAGTGTGTAATATAGAGCACAGAATAAATGATTTTTTAACTCAAATAGATTTACGGTGCGAAGATTGTGATGATGAAGATATTGCAGACGCAGCTTTGTATAACGCTTTATTACATACTTTAAAGAATGCCTAATAATGTTAAAAACATACCTTTTGATACATCTCAAGTATTGCTTAGGCAATCGTATGAGCTTTCTGCAGATCTTTTAAAATTATTTTATGAAGCAATTATGGCTGCTGATCCAATTGGGATAAATGAATATAAACGGATAAAAATTATATATCATTATATAGAGTCTCCAGGACTTGTTGGGCCTAACCCAAACTCAGTTAATATAGCCCATAACACTATATCAAATTTTTTTAATTCTAGTTTTAATATACTTTTAGAGTTAGCAGAATACGGTCCTCAAGGTGAGGTTTTAGCTACTCCAGGAGTAAATATAATTCAAGGAGATTCTATACCTGATCAAAGAAGAGGGGATAATATGGTTTCATATGTAAAAGATGGGTTACATTATTTTACAGAAAATGCTAGCGGTAAAGCTACTAAAGGTATGACTTTAGAGTATTTTAAGAATGCAATAGCTTGGGATACTACAAAATATTTAAATGTTTATATTGTAAATTCTTTAAAAGGTTTAGATGCGTTAGGAGAAAGATCAATAGAAATTCCTTACAGCGCTGAAAATCCTATAAGTGCACAATTATTAAACAAACTAAATTTATTTGGAATTACTATTCCTTATTGGGCTTTTCCAAATTTTAAGATGTATCCAACAGAAACGTATGATTACGAATTAACAACTCATACACATCTTCATGAGTATGCATCTGCAACACATAATTATTTAGCTGAACCAGTTATTTCTAGTTTATTAAAGGGTTTAGTTACATCATTAGGTATAATGCAAAGAAATACTACTGTAAGTTATTCTGATGGTTCTGGATATTTTTTTGATTATGATTTAGACTATTGTCAAATTGAAGGTGATTGTTTTTATTTAAATGGAAAAGGTAATTGTAAATCTTCAGAAGATTTACTTTCTGTAAGTTTACAAAATGTTTTAAGTAAAGAAACTAATTCAGATTGTTCTGATTCTTTACTAACCACTGATTATATTTGTTATGATCCTTTGTATTTATTTGAGCCTCCTAGTTTCTCAAGTATATTCCCAACAAACGTTAGTAATTCTTTAGTTGAAAGCGACATTAGTTTTGTAAAACAACTTTTTAATACTCTTATTGATTTTAATTCAAATTCTTTTATATTACACTCTTTACATAATTTTGCAGAAAGCACTACTATTACAGATCCAACATATGGGTTTGGAACTTTACCTTCTTGTAATGATAAATACACTACAACTTATTATGAAATACAAAATAGTCAGCAGAGCAATGCTTCTGATTGGATTAACTATTTAGAAACATATTTAGCGCCTACACAAGCTATTTTAGATTTTGAACTTATAGTAAATAACTTAAATAATTCATTAAACAATGTCTGATTCAAATAATTTATTTTCAAAGAATTTTTATCAAAACTCTAATCTTAATAATCCTGGATTAGGGTGTACAACACATGATAATGAATCAATTCCTGCAAGTTTAACTATAAGCGCTCAAGTAGAAATTCAAGAATCTATAAAAAAACAACTTGATAATTATTATACTAAAAAATCTGAAAGAAACGCAACCCCCCCTTATGTTACGTATAACGACGATGAACTTATTTATCTTCCTACTATAATATGGAAAGGAGATCAAATGTCGGGGCATACGGACTGGAGCGACGCAGACTTTAGTCAATTAGTTGATTGGGTTAATGAAATGCTAGCAGGTACTTACACTTACATACCTCCAGAAAATGCAACTGTAGATCAAGGAAATCCTACAAGCGGTGTATCATATCTTGCTGCTCAAAATGATGTTAATCATGGGGTTGATTCAGGTATTAGGTTAAGATTAATGCCTACAGTTCCTAAACATATGTTTAACCCTTTAGGGCAAATGGCAAAAGTTTTTACAGATGATACAACTGAGACTGCTCGTTCTTATATGGTAGTTCCATCCCAAACTAGTAGTGCAGTTTTAAATTTAAGAACTGAAGAGCCTTTACCAGGAGATTGGTCAGATCATACATTAAATGGGTTAACTCATTATGATACTTTTGTAAAGAGACATTATATGGCCTATGACCGTGGTAGTGTAGCAAATCTTACAGAAAATAGGGTAGGTAGTTTTACGTGTGGGGAGTACGGCAGTATAATAACAATACCTAGAAAAGAAGGAGTTTATACAAGTACTATACAAGCGCTAAATAGATTTGATTGCAACTATACGTTTAATAATAATGAACCTTATGATGTTTACACTGGAGGGCTTTCTGGCCCTTTCTTTCATACTCAAGCTTTTAGTAATGCTAGTTGGGTAAACAACACTCAGTTTACTTATGGGAGCAATTTAGCTAGAATGATACCAGCTATGCATTTTTTTCTGAGCGGAGACAAGTCAAGCTCACAAGCTTCATTTCCTATATCTAGTACTGTTTCTAATCAATTACTGACAGAGACAAGAAATGGATGGCATCAATTAACAAATCCTGATAAAGCTGACTCTGTTAGTCAGCAACAAGACAGAAGAGATGTTGCGGCTATCATGTTCCACGAATTAGGACATACTTTAGGGTGTTATCATGCTTTTCATTATGGGCATGGATCTTATTTGAATTACTCAAACAGTGTGAATTTTAGAGCGCAATTTGATTCTAATCCTAAGTCTAAATTTTTACCATTTACTAATACTAAAAAATCTTGGTATAAAAATGCAGATTCTAATATACCCCCATTTGAATACACTGAAACTGATTACAATGAAGAAGGAGAACCTGTTAGTGTTGTAAAAAGTTACAAAAATTTATCTTCAGATGAGCAAGGGTATTTAGAAATGATGTTTCATACATTACCTAAACATTTAACAAATAATTACGAAAGAAAAATTAATTTTAATACAGGCTCTGATACTCAAGATTTTTATTTTGAACATGGATACCCTGACTATTTTTCTTCTGAACTTGTAGAGTCTTTTTTAAGCACTCAAGATACTCCTGAGTCTACTATGAAAAGTCAATTAAGTTGGAAAACAGTTTTAAATAATTACTTAGCTATGTTCTTAGGAATAGACTCTTTATGGGGAGATAGTTATATATTGCTAGATGATAATGGCGACAATGTTAATATTGAGTCAGGAGGTAAACCAGAATTTGTTGTAAATCCTACAACAGATTTAGTAGACGGCATACTTACAACAACAAGAGGTTTTGTTTGGCCAATTACTGTAAGTCAAGCTGGAAATTCTATTTATACAGTAGAAAATACAACTGCTTTAGATGATCTTACAGAAGAAGATTTTAATGATATAGACAAAATAAATTCATGTCTTGTACCTGAATTAGGAGGGTGGATTTTAAAAAAATACGGAAGTAGAGCTCATATAATTCCTGAAATGACTGGTCTTTATTCAGAAACAACTGTATTTGGTGCTGCTCAAATAAAACAAGGGCTTAATTGGACTCCAACTATTGAAGGGTATTCTGACTTTGAACTACTTACGAGCTTAGAATGGAATGCACTTAGAGCAATAGGATTTACAGATAAGAATTGTTATATGCTAAACTTAAGTAACTTTCCTATTAAAAATCATACATACTATTGGACTAAAGATAATTGTCGTACAACAGGGACTACAGGTGCTTATGATCAAACGTATGATTCTTCAGGAGTTGAAGTATTTTTTCTTTCTGAAAAACAAACGCCTGGAACTGGTGCAGCATATTTCAAATGGTGTCAACCTCATCAACACGGTCATTATTTTTCACACGATTTTTCTAATGTTGCTACAGTTAGAGATTATAATCCTGATGCAGCAGTTACTATACACTTACAATTTGTAAGACAGCACATACTTCCATACGAAGCAGATATAGTAAACGAAGAGCCTCCTGTAGAAGCAGGAGTAGAAGTTATTCCTGCTAATAGGAAAGGCCCACAAATAACAAGTAGAGTTCCTTTTTGTGTACCAATATTAAATGAAAGCACAAGTATATATGAACCTTCTGATGTTTTTGACCCTGCATGGTTTGCAAATATGAATTGGAGAGATCCTAAAAATAGAGCTTATCCAGAAAATTGGCCAGTATCTAAATTGTATGATGAGTTTGATGCAAACGGAGATCCTCTATGCCCTTGTTTATACGCAGAACAAACTGTATGGATTGACGGTGTAGAAAGAACTTACACTCCTATAAATGCTAGTAGAACAGGGTTTATTCCTGAAATACTATCAGGAAGTATAACAAGTTGGAGCGATCCTGCTGCTAAAACTGCTTGGCAATGGATGCAAAATGAACAAAATATTAATAGCATACTTAATGAAGATGCTCAAATATTATATAAAATACAGTCTCATAGTTTTTTAAAAGAGCATCCTACTAAAACGATTGCAAAAGCTTCTAGTACTTTACCACCAGATGATGTTGGTTATCAACTAAATAATGGGGCTGCAGGATTTATGATTGAGTCTTGGAATAATAGTAGTATGTATGTAGATACAGATAATAACATACAAATAGATATTAATGATACTTACCCCCTTAATATATTTAATAGAGGAAAAAAAGGGAGTGCTATGAAATTATACCCATCTGTTGGGTGCGATTGGAATGGACATCAAATAACTAACTCTAATATTTCTGCGTTATCTTACCCTCACTCTAAAGGACATTTTTTTCAAAATTATCCTATAGGGTACAAACCTTTTCCTGGAGGATATTCTACAGATACTTACACTTCAACAGATCCTATACATTATATGATGGCTCCTTTTGGTTCTGCTTATTTTGGAATGAACCCTCATGGAACATCGTATTTAAAATTTAAACCTAATTGGCAAAATTTTATACAAGAGCATTTATCGGAAGAAGATGGTGCTTTTACTAGTGGTGGTTTAGAAAGCCTGCCTGGAGATTATTCAACTATTATGGGGTCTAGTGTATTTGAAAGTGGCCTTACTTTTTGGAATGGTGAAGATGATTTACATACGTTATATTATACAGATTCAGGAGGAAATAATGTTTCTACTCAATTAGAATATTTTAAATTTACTTTTGGTAGTACAGATCCTACTTCTCCTTACTACAATCCATATAGATTAAATTTATTTAAATCTTCAAACCTTACAAAATTACATGAACAAGGAACTTCAGATCCAATTTTATATGATTTTTCAGTTTTTTATGGAAACTCAATAACGGATGAAAATGGAGAAGTTCAAAATTTAATTGGAACTAGCACTCCTTCTTTAGGGGATATAAATGTTGGAGTATTAAATAATACTATGAGATACTCTAATAATGCTGGAGTTCATGATGTAGCTTTTTTAGAATCTTCAGATGACTCTTGCTTTATACTAGTAAATACTAATGAATACGCTAAGAATGGTATTACTCCTGCAGCAGCAGATAGTGTCCCAGGATCTATAAGTGGGCTTTTTGTAGGAAGAACTGTAATGACTCCTGGGCAAATATTTAAAGCTAGAGCTTATATAGAAAACAATGTAGGAAATCTTAAAGCTATTAGAGATTTTGGAATAGAAAATAATGTAAGTGCTAGTTACACATCAGAAAACTCTCTTGCAGACCATATAGAATATGTTTTAAATAAAGTATCAAATGCCGAAGACTACATTGAAGCAGGGGCTTTTAATTTTAGTTTTTATGATTCTTATTTTGATGTTGAAAATGAGAATAGTTGTAGTGACGGGCATTGTGAAGAAAGTACTCCAGTATACGTTTGCGCAGATCCTGCGGGGTGTAATACTGTAATTACGCAAGTAAATGCAGAGTTTTTGCCTACTGAAGAAACTTATGGCCCTAAAGTAAGATGTCCTCAAAATTTAGACCATGGATGTTATTTTATACAAAACAATGATATTTGTAATTATACAATACAATCAAAAGATAGCGGGCTTTATTGTGATTCTTTAGGAGAAATAGCACTATTTGAAATATGCTCTGAAGAAGGTAATAATGTACTTACTACTTTACACCTTAATTATGTACCTAGTTCTTCGGGTGTAGGAATTGGTTTCTATAATGAAGATGGAGAAGTTGTACTTGAATCCTTAGCTTTATACGAATATGGAGGGCAACTATATTCAAACTATTCAGGAACTACTACTAAAATATATTATTATAACCCTACTCAAATTACGGAAGACGAAAAACAAAAAGCTTCTAAAAAGTTTGAAAAATTACATAAAAATTTAACAAAAATTGTTAGTTTTGCAAAATAATAAACACTATGGCTAATATATTATATTTAAAATTACAACAAGCAAAAAAAGAATACCAAACGTATTCTTCTAAAATGTTTGACTCTTTTTCAAATTCTAATATAGATAAAAATTTATCTAAAAAAATATCAGCTGTCTCGTATTGGTTAGAAATTTTAGAAACTAAAATTAAAGATTGTTCTCAATCTTCTAGTCAAGACCCAACTCCTGTTATATTTTATTTAAATGAAAATTGTAATTTAGATATTTATAGCGATATTGTAGAAAGTTATATACACATTAGAAATAAGAATAATACGTTTGTTCCAATAGCTAAAGTTAGAAGTAGTATAAACCCTTCAACTGGGCAAGCACTTACTTCAGATGATAATGCTGTTTGTTTGTCTTGGCTTCAAATGGCAATAGATTCTGGCAACAGCTATTCTTCTTTATATAATAATAGTGACTCTGGTATTAAAGCTGAGTTTTCTTCTAATAGCTGTGCGCAAGGAACTCATAAAATAACTTTTACATTTTCTAATGTAGGAGATATGTATAATGGGCAATCTATAAAATGCACAGGACAAGGACTTACTCTATCTCAGAACGAAGTTTTAGGAGGAATCTCTACCTACAATTGTCCTGAAATAACTAATGAAGAATTTAATTACTATGATAATATTTTAAATCTTATTAGTATAGAGCTTAAATTTAATTACTCAACATCTGAAATAGAACCTACACAATATCAAAACGTAATAACTGGAGATTCTTCAACTCTTACGTTAGAATCTGGCGACGCTTTAGAACTATAAAAAAATAATTATGACAAAAATAAAAGACTTACCTAAATCAAGTTTTAGCACTGAATCAGATTTATTAACTATTGTGCAAAATGGGGTTACAAAAAATATAACAAAAGAATCTTTGCTTAAAGGGCTAAGTTCTTCTGTAAAAAATCTATCTTCTCAGTTTACAAGTTTATCATCTAAGATTAATAAAGATGTAATGCAAAAAGCTCATGCTAAATTTGAGAGCCCTGTTATGGGAAAAGATCCTATAAATTCAAATCATTTATCTACTAAAAGATATGTAGATGTTAATTTACATAATGTACTTAAAAATGATGGAACTACACAATTAACTGGACCTATTTCTTACAAAACTAGTCCTGGTAATTTTAACTCTAATGATTTAGTAGACAAAAATTTTATAGATAATGAGCTTAAAAAAGTTCTTAAAGTTATTACTAAATTAAAAGCAGATGATGGTTATCCTACAGCTGTTGCAGGAGATTCTTTTATAGTTCAAAACGATCAATCTGTTTTTGCAATAGATGGCCCAGAGATTCAAAAGGGAGATATTATTATATGTGTTGAAGACTCTAAAGGAGGAAGACACGGAGCTGTAGGACATCAGTTTGCAATAATTAATACTAATGTAATAACAGCAACTCAAGACTCGCCAGGTATACTAAAAATAGCTACTAGCAAAGAAACAGAAGAACTAATTTCTGAAACTTCTGCGCTAACTCCTAATTCTTATAAAGGTGCATTAGAAGCTGGAAGTGAATATAATAGAACTATTGTAGTAACTTCAAAGCATGCTTTGTTAGAATCTGAAAAAGGTATAGTAGGAGTTGACTGTAGAAAAAATAGCGTTGAACTTATTTTACCAACAATAGGAAGACTTTCTAATCCTAAAATTACTAAATACTTAATTAAAGATGAGTATGGTAATTCTTTAAAAAATAACATTACGTTAGTAGCTCAAGGTGGAGATACTATAGAAGGAGCTAGAACTTTTCTTTTAAATTCAAATGCTTCTTCTGTTAAGTTGTATTGTGATTCAGAAAAGACATGGTATTTAGAAAGTAATATTTCTTCAGGATCTGACACTACTTCAGGAATTAAAACTTTTGTAACTAGTGATATAAACTCAGGAGAAAGAGCAACTACTACAGGTGCTTATGAGTCAGTTATGTCTATAGATGTTGATTTAAGAGAGTACCCAATAGGTACAGGATTTAAAATTATATCGCATTGTTTTGCCCAAGCAAACGGTAATACAAAAACAGTGGCTATTGGTGTAGGAGGGACACAAGTTATAGAGTCTAGCAGCACAGGAACAACAGCTCCTAGTGGCAAATTTATACACCACGAAGTTACAGTGTTACATTCAAACACTGCTAAAACAATGGCATTTGGTTTTTGTATGATAGGTGAAGATGATACTACTACAAGCTTAACAAATTCTTTAGAAATAAATTGGGATTCAAAAATAACAATTAGTGCAGATGTAAAAGCAGCTACTGCTGTTACAGATATTAATGTATACGCGTTACAAATAATACCTTTAAAATAATATAAAACTATGTCAAAGCTAAATTATAATAAAGAACTTCTTGACGCTATTTCTAAAGCTAAAGCAGGGAACACTGCTAAAATTACTTTAAAAGTTGCAGTTTCAAAAAGTAATAATATAATTATAGATAACGCTTTAAATCAATGGGCTTTATTTTTTAATACTATATACTCTCCAACTTTTAAATGTAAAGGAAACTTAGATTTACATTTTACTAAAGTAGGCAAGGAGGTTTCAGATATAAAACTTGCTAAAATTAAAAAAACAGAAGTTAATGTTTTAGCTAAAACTATTGAAAAAATAGGTAAGCAATTAGGTTTAAATTTAGATTCAAAATTTATATCTAGAGATTATATTCTTTATAATAATTTAATTACAGATAAAAAAGGAATTATAAATGACAATGGATTAGTTAAAAATTCAAAATTAAAAAGTCAAATTTTTTCTAAATACGGTAGCCCAAGCACAGCAGCTCCTGTTAGATATGGTGTAACAAATATAAGCGCAGTTAACTACGATCCACAAGCAAATAAAAATTCAGGAGAAGCTGTATTTAATTTTAAACAAAATCCTAGAGCATTATTTTCTAATGAGTTTCGTAATGAAGAGTACGAATTTTTTACTCCTTATGGTTCTCAAATTTTTGGAGGAGTAGTAGATATAAGTGTAGGAAGTTCTTTTTATTATATAAAAGGACTAAGTTCTACACCTAATTTTGCAGAGTCAGAATGGTTAATAGGAAATAATGAAGCATCTTTTATTCCTGACACTAAAGAATTTTATGATCTTGCTTATAATACTGAATCTTTAGTTATAACTGATTC
>Ga0181388_1000183_pt1 | contig 20966 bp, 25 predicted proteins | sample 11SPOviralmetaG_FD_130120 | JGI IMG/M metagenome (GOLD analysis project Ga0181388, IMG submission 130120) | Marine viral communities from the oligotrophic San Pedro Time Series (SPOT) site, San Pedro Channel, CA, USA - 11 SPOT_SRF_2010-05-17 | ecosystem: Environmental > Aquatic > Marine > Strait...
AATGTTAATAGTTGTTGCCAACCACATTCTAAAGTTACCTTCAGCGGCACTTAGTTTTTTCAAGTTGCTGAATATTTTATCAAAGTGACTAGGATAACGTATGTAATAGTTTAAGTCTCCTATGGCATCTATACTTGCACCAATACCAATGCGTTTAAAATGTTTCCATATTTCCCAAGCACGTTGTGGAATGTTTGTTACATTACTGTTATACTCTACAATAATATTTTTAGCATAGCCACCATCCACACACTTTTGCAAGAATGCATAGTGTTGATCAATCATAAATGGTTCACCACCTACAATATATAACTTGCGTATGTTTGGAATCATACATTCCATTTGTGTCCAATAGTGTTCACTTTCATGCCAGTCATATACATTTACTTCAGGTACATGTTTGCCTTTAGCATTAGGTACAAGTGTAACTGTACCGTGACTGTCTTTGTATGTGTTGCCCCATAGTTTAACTTGTTCGTCATACCACATACTACTGTCAGTTGGACCACACATTCTACATTTTAGATTACACAAGTTACCAAAGCGTACATCAAAGAAGTTATTACCAATAGCGTCTGTGTCTATGGTTCCATCTTCTTGTGTATGTCCTAACAACTCATCCCAGGTGTATTTGTCTTCTTCTCTAAGTTGATCCCAACCACCCTTGGTCCATAGTTTGTTTTCTATAATACGTCTACTAGTCATTCCACTGTCTTCTTCAGTCCAACAACGTGTACACTCTACATGTTTTTCGCCACGCATCATTGAACTTCGAATGTCTTTCTCCAGTGGTGCGTTGCGTATTTCATTTAAGTCACTGTCTCTAGCATTCAATACTTTACCGTCTGGCGATTTAAGTATACCACCAGTAGGTCCGTGTTGTGCTTGACAACATACTCTAATGTCTCCGTTGGCTCTATAACTTTGACTCATCCATGGTATAGGGCATCGGGTGTGTTTGGTATGATCTACTTCAGTCATGCTATACTCTGATTAATGTGTGGAAACTTTGCAAAGTAATCTTTCTTGCGAACTCGTGTTAGTGTTTCAAAAAAGTTTCTTGCCTTTGGTGCTAGTTCTACTTTTGCTTCTTCTGTGTATTCTGTATCGCTTAACACACTTATAAGTTGATCCATTGCTTTGTTAAGTTGTTCTGCGTTCTTCCATGTGCTTTGAAATATTGGTAGTGTGCGTTTTAGTTCTCGCATACGTTCTACTGCTGGTTCACGTATTGCATTAGGTACCATCTCATGCCTCAACCAATCCTTACCTCTTACACTTGTAAAGCCTAAGAAGAATCTTTCATCATGTTGTTCTATAATATAATCGTTAAAGAATACTACTAGTTCATCTAAGGTTAGACAGTTTAAGAACTGTACTGTTGTTTGTGTTAGGAACTTCCACTTAGAATGTAAGCCATGCATTATCTTCATACTAGACATAACGGCATCCCAGTCTGTGTGATAGCGGATCCATTCATCTGCTTCTTTGTATGCGTCAATGCTTAGTCTTAGTTTACCACCTTTGAATCTGTTTAGTATATCTACTATTCGTTGATTAATAAGTGTAGCGTTTGTACTAATGTCTAGCGTAATACCTGCGGCATATTCTGTATAACTTACTGCTTCAATGAAGTCTATACTTTCTTTGTCTGCAAATACTTCACCGCCACGGAACTCCATGTACAACACATGTTGTAAGTTACTTGTAACTTGATCACGAAAGAACTCACTCTTACTTAAAAACTCTTCGCCACTATCTTCTGCAATAGCCAATGCTCCGTTGGTATATTGACTTCCTGTTCCATCCTTACGCCACTTTGCATATTCCTTGTACATCATAGTACTCAGGCTTGGAGCACACATAATACAACTTAGGTTACACTTTGTACTTAAACGTATCTCCCACCACTGTGGCATTTTATCAACATGCCCGTTAGCGTTTGCATAGTCTTGTAGAAACGGAAGTGTACGCTCTAAGAATATTTTATTCTTGCCTAGTCGTTTACTACTAAGTCCACTGTTCTCCATTCTATAACAAAACTCACAGTTTGGTATATACTCACCTGCTAACATCTTTTGTCGGAAGTCCTTCATGAAGTCGGAGTTCCACAAGTCACTTATATCATCATGTTGTAGGTTGTATACTTCTGTATCCTTGCCATTGTATGTGTTTGGATTAACTTCATCAAGTGTTAGTTTCTTTGGAATGCCATAGTTTAATCCATCTATACTACAACATACTCGTGCATCACCTTTGCCTCTTGTGTTTAACTGCACAAAGGGAACAACACAAAACCTATCCATGTTTAGTTCTGTCATAGCACTTCCTTGAACAACGGAAATACTTCAAGGAACTTTGTTTCCCATCCACGTTGTTTGTTTACTAGGTTTAAGTACTGTCTTGTTTCTGGTAACCGTTGTGTCCAGTCTTCAGCATTCATAAACTTGATAATGCCACGAAATCTTTTTACTCCGTATGGAGCACTTAGCCATTGTTCTTTTGTTAGGCCTGCTTCTTTGACTCCTGTAAAACTTTGCCAGTTATCCATCATCCAAGGTATAAACTCTTGTTCGTACTTGTCTGTTATAGTTTGTTTTACTTCAGCCGGCAATACTTTAACATTTAACTGAGGAGGCCAGTAAGCAAAGTGCATGTTAATGCCTCCTGCTCCTAGTGGCCATTTGTTTATCTTGCGAAAGTTCTGTGCTACTTTCCATTGCACAAACTCTGGAATGTATCCAACGTTGAGTGCCATAATAGTTGTAGCAGTTGTTACTTCTACATTGTCACTAGTATTGTCCAACTTCCAGAATACTTCTTCTTGATGTTTCCAATCTGTTGGATAGCGTATATAGTCATTGTGTTCTCCATGTGCATCTATACTGTAGTGGAACCTCACACGTTTAAAGTTACTCCACAAGTCAAACAAGTCATCACGCCATTCAACTGCATTACTATTGTAACGCAACTCAATGTTCTTTGCGTAGCCATTTTTAATACATTCTTCTAACAAGTCATAGTGTTCATCAATGATTAAACTTTCACCACCAGCAAAATACAATTGATACATGTGCGGAATCTGTTCGTACAAGTCATTCCAAAACTTAGGATTGTTCTTGTGCCAGTTATAACTTGCACCATCATTGCGACCTTTGTTATCCCAAGCACTTGTGTTTTTTAATTTTTCATTTGTTATTTGCGGATAGATTTTATTCCATTCTTTAATCCATCCTGTGCTATCATGTGGACTACACATAACACATGCTAGTTGACACTTACTTCCCATACGCAGATCAATGTAACGTATCTTTGGTGGTATCTTTCCTGTAATGTCTGTCTCTTCTACTAAGTCGTGTAAGTTATATCTATTACCCCAGTAGTTTGTTTCCCAATTACGTTTGCTTAGATGTCCTGCTTCTTCTTCCTTATAACATTTTAAACAAGGTGCTGGCTTTTCTCCACGCAACATCATCTTGCGTACATTCTTCATGTAGTCACTATTCCAAGCATCTTCTAAACTTGTGTGATTAAAGTTAGCAGGCACACCGTCATTATTTTTAACAACACCTACTTCGCCGCCACCTACTTTTTTACTACTGTCTGGATCTTGTACACTACTTGCATTACTAGTACAACAAGTACGCATCTTGCCATCTGGTCTACTACTTAAATGTAACCATGGCAAAGCACAGAATGTTTCGCTGATATCATTGTAACGGTCTTTGTCTTCAGTTTTGTTTATCACTTAAATTGCTCCGTAAAAGGATCCCACTCAATACCGCACTTCATAGCACATACTTTTAACTTGCCATCAGCACAACTTGTTTTGTTCCAACTATCATTTATACTGTCAAATATACCCGAGTCAAACACTGCAGGTAGTCCATTTTCAATTACACTTAAACCTTGTTTGCCGCCATGTGCATCTATGAAGTCCCATATCTGTTCCACTCTAGGATCTTTATGCCACCACTTATACATACGACCAGCAGTCCAACAACACGGCATTGCCATGCCTTCAGCAGTAATAAAAAGATTTCCAGAACTTGCAACTTTACATTTAATAGGAACTGCGTCATAGTAGTTGTCCATGTCGCCGTATTTTTCAATTAATTTTTGCTGAGTAGTAAGAGCTTTATTAACATATTTATCGTCAGGCTTCTTAAGCTCAATTGACTCAGTGCCTTTTCTATTACTTCCTTCATGTTCTTCTTTAGGTTGTGTAGTTGCAGTAACAAACCTACCTGTCTTCTTAGGAATAAAGTTTTCGCACCCAATCTCCATAGCAAGAGCTTTTGCTCGTTCAACTTGGTGTTGGTTGTGTTCAAAGATAAGAAAGTCCCATCTTGCTCTACCACCACCTTTAACAAATGCTCTCATGTTACGTTCTACTATGTCCCAACTAACACCTTGTCTGTAAATATGGTTTGTATCTTTTAAACCATCAACACTAAAAATAACTGCACCTCTGTGATTAAAAGTACTAGCAAGTCCTGCCCACCATGCTGGTATTTGTGCTCCGCCATTTGTGTTCATACTTAGCCACATGTCTCGGTTGTGTTTGCGAAAGTATTGGAATATTTGTAAACAGTCTTTTGCTATAATAGGATCACCTAAGTTACCACACATGTACATACTATCTAGTTGTGCAATAAACTCTGGTGGGAACATTGCTTCGCAGTCTTCTAAACTAAGTTCGCTTAGATCAATATGCGGGTTGACGCCTTTGCCATTCATATTACGATCGCACATAGGACATGAGGCTTGACAGTTTTGTGTTACCTCTAAGTGTATTTGTCTTATGTCTTCTAGTTTATACATCTCTACTTTTTGTTATCCTTATATCAGGTGCACAATGACAAAACTCATCAGCACACTTTGTACTTGATGTTTTAACTTCTAACGTGTTAGAAAAAACATTGCCAATTGGTTTACGCATAGCCGTTTTACATGTAGCAGGAAACACATTTCCATCGTGCCAGATAAACATTCGGCTACTTCCTAAGTTACAATTCCAACCTCTAAAGTTATTTAATCCACCTGCAACAAGTTTGTAAGCGTAACTCATGCTATGCTCTTTACCGTCAACTATAAGTCTTTTAGCAATACCACTATAAGAATTTATGTTTGCTTTGTTGTAACTAAAGTCTTGTAACCATAATTTTTCGTCTTCGTTATAGTTGTACACACTTCTATTATCATGCGAGGTTAATGGTTTTATTTTTATACTTGCATTTATTTTTGCATCAGTTATGCGTTTAACAAATTGTTCTAGTATTTCCTTTGATCCTGGCTTTAGTAATACCAATAAAGTTAAGTCTGTTTGATTTTGTAAAAATTCTATGTTGGCAAATGTTTTATTCCAATCAATTTGCTCTACATGTAAACTTATTGTTATCCTGTCTATCTTTCTATTATACATGAATCTACGCCACCAGTCAAGTGTTCTACTACCGTTTGTAATAATATGAAAGAAGTAGTCACTTGCTACACTATCAACAAACTCAGGTAGATGCTTCCACAGTGTAGGTTCTCCGCCACTGAGACTTAGCATTTTTATTCCTGGATGTTGTTGATGTACTGTGTTAAAAAACTCAACTGCTATAGGCAAATCTAATGCTCTACTAGTGTTACCATATAAGTCAGGAGTGCAATAACTACAATTAAAATTGCAGTAATTGTTAATTACCCATTCAATATCTAAACTGCTAGGAACGTCAGTAGTTATACTATTAATCATTAGTTGTCCAGGATTAACTTTACTTGTTGTCCTGGTCCAGTCTTTGAGGGTAAGTCGCCATACTGTTCTACATACCAGTTGATGACTGCAGAATACCAGTTATGACTATTGTGATGGGCTTGTTTGTTGAATTGATGAATGTTGTTGTTAGTAGCACTCATAGTTGCCAAGGCTCTAGCACATTCTTTTTGTTGCTCACGTATTGATAGTTTATCGTATTCCAATTACCATATACCTTGTATACTTGCTTAGTTCCATCTCGCCCGTGTACCATGTATCAATTAGTGGAACACTATCTACAAACTCTTCTAAACTGTTACTTGAATTTACATGCTCAGGTAACTCAGAGTAGTTGTTACTTTGTAATATAACCAACTTATCATACGGGATTCTATCGTACCATTCTTTGAAGTTTGGTATATGTTCACAACTTGTGTTTATAATAGTGTCTGCACTTTCACATAGTTCTACACTAGTACCATTGCTTCGTTGTGTACTATATGTGTAGTTGTCAAACTCCAGGTTCATTATATCCGCAGTTGTTGCTTTGAACTGCCAACTATTTAACACTTGAGTCCTATTAACTGTTTCGGCAATAGTAGCACAATTAGGATCAATATCAAAACTTCTAATGCAACGTATGGAAAGTTTACTGTTAAACAACATACTAGCAAGTGTAGCATACCATCCAGCACATAGAAAAACAGTGCCAAGTTCTACGTTACACTTTGTTAATTCATCTACAAGCCAGCGTTTGCTTTTTAATTGTCCTACGCTAAATGCATCATTAAGTATTGCATCTGTGTTGTCAACTGTTTTGCGTAAATCATCAAATGAACTATTACCAGTAAATAAACTCATACGAGTAAACATATCCTGGTCGCTGATTATACTATCCTTTAGTTGTTTCGTCAAACCTATTCCTCAGCCATTCCCAGTCGTTTACCTTTACCATATCATCTTGTGTAGCATACTTGCCATAATCACATCCATCAATTGCACCGGCTATACTGTAGTCGCCATAGTCTCCTACGCCAACTGTACACCAAGTATTCAAACGTTCACTTGTTTCTTTGTCTTTTTGTCTATCAATAATCCTTGCACTTAGTTTAGCACACTCTCTAAATGCGGCCTTCCAAGTATTATATGCATCAGTATCATAGTGAACTGTACTACCTACAATTTGTACTGCTTTAAATTTATCACTAACACTTGTTGTAAAGTCAACAACTTTATCAGGATCTAATGCTAGTACATTCTTTTTAGGAAACAGTTTGATTCCACTGTAACCATACACTAAGTTGTTTACACTATTCCTAGCACGCCATACATGCACTGTGTCTCTGTCGTATGCACCAGGTTTAAAACTAGGATTGAAGTCTTCAGTTAGTTCGTTGTCTGCTTCAATATGATAATACATTTGAGTACGACTTAGTTTAGCACACTCTCTATGAGCATTAACCAAACCTTTAACACCATGTACTCTTTGTGTCCATGGGTACTTGTCCTTAACTGCTTGCCAATGCTCTTCAGCATTTGGCTCTTCGTAGCTCATAAAAATAATATCAAACATTTACTTTCTACCAAAGAACTTTGTTGCAGTCCTAATAGGATTTCGTAGTCCTTCGTATGTTTCATTGATAAAGTCAACATGCTTGTTAAACTTTTCTAACAACTGCTCTTGTTGTAGCTCAATCTTTTCTAAACGTAACTGAACAATTTCTAGTTTGTCTAGTATCTTAGTTGCTTGTTCATCATCTAACTGCATACTTTTACTCCATACTCTTTTTCAAATCTATCTGCATCTTCTCTTGTATCAACCATTGGCTCCCCTCTGATATTTAAACTTGTGTTAAGCAACATAGGACAACCTGTTAACACATACCATTGTTCTAGTAAATGACGTACACTACTGCCATAACAACCTTTGCCAACTGTTTGTACTCTGCTAGTTCCGTCAACGTGTATAATTGCAGGAAACTCGTCTGGCTTTTTACATCTGGCAACTACTTGCATATAAGGCGAGGTAGGTGTCTTCTCAGGCATGTCAAAGTATTCATGTACATGCTCTTCGAGAATCATAGGAGCAAACGGTCTAAACTTTTGTCTACGTTTTATTTCGTTTACTTTATCTTTAATTTCAGGACCCCGTGGATCGGCTAATAAACTTCTATTGCCTAACGCTCTTGGTCCAAACTCTGCTCTTCCGTTTGCTACTCCTACAATTTTATTTGTTTGTAGTTCATCTATTAAGTCTCTGATAGGATAAGGTCCGTGTATGAATGTTCCTAAGTAAGGATTATCCCATTTAATTTTTCTGCCATATGCAAGTGCCGCGGCCCCTAAACTGCTTCCACAGTCTCCTGGGTTAGGCATAATCCATATGTCATCAAAGAAGTTTCCTAGTTTGCGATTGTATAAACAGTTAAGTGCAACTCCGCCCATGTAAACTAAGTTACGACTTTTATTGTATGCTCTTGCTCTTGCCATTACGTTGTCTATCATTTGTTCAACACTATATTGAGCACTGGCCGCAATGTCATAATCAGTCATATTAATCATAAAGTTTTTGTCAATGCCTGCATGTAAGTTTTGTTTAAACTTCAGTGTTGCTAAGTCATGTACAAACTCTGATTCAATTAAGTCTTTGCCTAAGCCACTAGCAGTACCCCAACCAGCCATGCCCATCATAATATATTCTTCATCGAGTGGACGTAATCCAAGTCGTGCAGTCATTGCACTATAATACAATCCAATACTATGTGGATAACGTTGTCGCCACAACTTTTCATAACACGCACGACCTTTGTCGTCATAGTATGCGTACCATATGGTAATAGTTTCCCATTCACCTATAGCGTCAATAACAACAACTGTTGCATCTTCGAAAGGACTTGTTTGAAAGCCAGCGGCGGCATGTGTGTGATGATGCCTGTATGTATGCACTGGCGCCTTGGGTAGTAAGTCCCCAAACTCTTTTTTTAATGCACCCTTAGTAGTCCATGTGCTACTTCTATCACCGCCTTCGATACCTTGCCCTGCATATATTTCTCTTGTCTTTTTAAGCCAGGGTGTTTCGTAATAAGCAATAGCATCAATCTCTGACGGGAACACAGAGTCTAATGCTTTTGTAATAATCTCTGGACACAAATGATGATCGTGTTTTTGTTTGCTATATCTTTCACTATGTCCTGCAAATAGGATTTCGCCATCAGCAATAACTGATAACCCTGCATCATGAAAGCCTGCACTTACTCCTAGTACTCTCATATTATCCTCTGTGTAAGTCTAATGTACAACAATGATGTCCACCACCAAGTGTTCTACTATGTGTAAGTTGCACTGGTGCAATATCAAACTTTTCTTTTTCTAATCTTTTGATCAATGATGTTTGTCTTGGGTCTACCATTACAGTAGTTGGATTGATACTAAGCACATTCATTCCAATCCATTTACTTGCATAAGGATAAACATGGAAATCAGTATGCTCGATTTCGCTTAGCCATATTTTCTTTTTCTGTCTAAGAAACTTAGGAAGTTTGCCAGCAGTTCCAATTCTTGGTTTGTTAAGTAAAATAGTTTCTTCATTGAGTGCGGAAATAGTACTATCAATGTGTGCGTATGCATATACTTTGTCCCACACATGTACAGTATATTCAGATCCTAATACTGTGCTAAGCCATCTAGCACCAGCCGCATTTCCTGTTTGACTTTTTAAGTATAGTATATCTTTTCCAAAACGCATTACGTTAGCGGCATCAAAGATTGGAGTCTTTTCAGTTAGGTTACCATCTGCATCAAATACTTCATGAGCAGGTAAGTTATGCTGAGGAGCACTAATCCATTTACAACCTTGTTCCAATCCACTGTAGCGAATGTCTCGGTATGCTTCGCCTTCATGTTGTCTACTGTGAAATAAGCAAGGAGTTTCAATTACATAGTTGCCTATAATTAAGATTACATCTCTTGGACAGTAATTATACATACCATCACTGAAGTATCTATAACCATGTACAACTTGTTGAAAGTCTAGTTGTCTTGGACGATATACAGTAACACCTGCTTGTTCAAGTGTTTGTTTCATAAAGTCTAATTCTACTTTAGTTTCTTCTATAACTTCTTGACTAATAGGACCTACAGGTTGTGCAGTTTCAGTCCAAGCACTTCCTTTGGCTACTTGAGTAAACACATCATCATATTTTGGAAACCTTGCTCCTGCAACATCTCCTAATACAATACTGTTAAGTTTATCCCATTCGTTGTGTGTCTGTATGATCATTTATTTTACCTACGCATTCACTTAAATTTGGATATAGTAACTTTGGATCTTCCATGAAGTCAAAATTATTTTCATATGTATCCAACATGATTAAACCTTTTGCGGCTTGCTCCACTGTCATATTATAATGATAACCAATGAAGTCAAACGTTTGATTGCTCCATGGTTTTATTTTTAAATCTCTACCGTCGCTTCTTGCACGACTAAGCCATTCATAGGCTTCTCTACTATCTAATAGTATAGCACCTCCACGACCTATTGTCAATGGTTTTCCTATTCCAAAACTTAAACATTGAAAGTAGTGTGGTAGTTTATACATACCTTGTGCTAATAATCTAGCACTATCCCATATAGGACTACCATTTAATTGATACTCGCCTAGCCAATCATTTTGGTTAAAAGTAAACTTAATGCCTAGTTTGGCTAACATCATTGGCACACTTAGATATGTATGTAAGGGTATTTTTACCTGTGCTGGCATTTGATTATTGTGTGCCAACCAACGGAAACATAACTCCATTGCATGTGTACAACAATCTGTTGTTACAACATAAGGTGCTTGGGTATATTCAGACAATGCATCTTCAAACTTGTATATAATATCGTACGGGTCATTCCATGTATAACCCATGCGTTTTAATATATCAAGTTCATCGTACTCAAGCATGTCCAGTAATTTGTAATGTGTATCTTGGTTCATATCCTATATTCAATGCACTGTGTTCTACAGTTCCTCTCCAAGCAATTGCATCTCCTCGATGCCAATCACCTACGCCTAGTCCTTCAAACTCACTCATGTGTCCTGGTTTTTTATCCTCCAAGAAAACTATACAACGCATCACATCTTCACTGTCTGCAATATGAAATAGTTCCTTGTACTTGTTAAAATGATCTGCATGTGGCGGAAGTATATCACCAACTTGCATACGATAGAAAGTATATCCACAATCCTTCCAGGCAAGAACCTTACCAATATTTTTTGCCCATTCTGGTGTAATACTTTGATCAGGACACATTTCACCTGTAAAGTTTTTGTGTGTAAATCCTAATCTATGCCATTTTGCTAACTGATCAAAATCACCAAACGGTTGTCGCTTGTAAGGAAATTTTTTAAATTCATCATCCCACGTAGGTGTGAATGTTAATGGTTCGTACTCATACTTGTCTAGTATTACCATAGTGTATAACCTTTACTGTTGGGTTTGTTGATTTGTATGTACGCCATGGATCTACTACAATGTCAAAGTCTTTTGTTTTGAATTTATCTTTTTCATGTACGCGAAGTATGACTCCTGCCATATCATCAATATCAACAATCAGTCCACCTTGTTCTTTTACATAATGTGCAACTAACAGTGCATAACTTCCTGTTTCAATTTCAACACTATCTTTGTAACTTGTACTTGTTAATGCAACACGAGGACTATGCTTTAATAGTTCTGTAGCCAAGTGCTTTGCTTGTACTTCCCTACTATGTGCAATAGCATCAAATAAATTATATCCTAAGTCTAGTCTATCTGCTAACCATCTTAGTGCAATGTTATCTCGTGGATGACATGGGCCGCCATCGCCCATTCCTGCTTTCATATAAGCGGCACTGGTAATACGTTTGCCTGCATTGCTTAAACTGTTTGTTACAACATCAACATTCATATTACCTGTACGTTGTGCAACGTCTTGTATCATATTAACCAAACTAAGCCTTGCACTGATAAATGTATTGTAGAATATTTTTGTTGCTTCACCTTCTTCCCAAGTACCAATGTTATAGTGTGGATCATTTTCCATTATAGTTTTATAAAATTTTATTAATTTTTTAGCATCACTATCATTAGGTTTTTCACCGCCAACAATAACCATGTCAGGATTAACCATGTCCCATTCTACTGTGCCCATTGCAATTAAATATGGATTGTAAATTAGTCTACCTTTGCTAACCCTATTAGCAAATTCTCTCCTAGTAGTGCCAGGTAATACTGTACTAATCAATACAATAATAGTATCTGCACTTGAATAAGCATCTATTGTACTAAGCACTTCCTTTACACTGTCTAAACCAAAATCTTTGTTTGGCAAGTGTGTAATTGGTTGTTCTCCGCCGTATAGTGGATCATGTGGAGTTTGTACTGCAACAAAAACAAAATCCATATCACGGACTGCTCTACTAGGATGATCTACAACTGTTACCTTTGAACTAGTTACCTTTGCAACATCATATCCATAAACGTTATGTCCTTTGTTTGCTATAACTTCTGCACAAGGCATACCTAACTTGCCTAATCCAAACCATCCAATGTTCATATTATTTCCTTCATTATGTTTTGTCTTAACTCACCTGTGCGAATTATATTTCTATTATGTAAAAGTGTAGGAGCCATTTGCTTTTTAATTTCTTCCAGCTCTTCAAATGTGTAATTACAAATAGTATCAACAATGTTTAATACTGCATCCATACGCTGACATGGATCAATTATTGTATCATAACTTTCATCCCACCATTGGCTAAAAGTTTTAAAGCCCCAGGACTTTGCTTGTTCTAAACTACCAGGTCCTGCAAGTAATATAAATGCATTTTCAAATCGTATAGCGTTAATAGTTTTTTCGCTTAGTTGTCCCCATGGATATTCATAGTTTGTTTCACATACTAAACTAGCAAAACTTTTAAGGTAGTACTCCTCGATAGTGTCTGTAGTTAAGTGTTCTTTTGTAACTGGCAACACATGCTCTGCTGGATCAATCTTTTCTGTTAAATGTTTCTCAAGCGTAAGAGGACCAATTGCTTGTAGTAAGTTCTTTTTGTTTATTAAACGTTTGTAATGTATACTATCTTTTATATACCATTTGTATTTAACCCCGGCAGTTTTGTGATAGTGTGTAACTATACAATCACTTCTTCCTGTAAGCCATGCGGATGCTAACATTCGAATCTGATCCCATCGATATGTAAAACAATTTAGTTTATATGAAATATTATGTTTTAAATTTGTTGCGTCAGCATCTTTAATATTTGTATAATATGCTAGACTAAAAGTATCTAAATGTTGGATTGCCCGGTTAGCGTATTTTGTATTTTGGAGTGATTGGAGCATGTTAAATTCGTTAACAAATATCCTATATGAACAATTATGTTTTTTGCACCAACGATCGACCATTTCAAACTCGTTAATAACACAATCTTCATTTATAACACCTTCCGGGCAATCCCATCTTTTGTTGTTATTCCAAACATGCAAAACTTCATATAAGAAGAAATCAACTGTTTGGCCTGAGAAGTTAATCCTAGAATCCGACCAAGACTCAAACCATTCGCATGGCCCATTTAAAATAAAATAGGGATTATCTTGATTTTTAAGTAGACTTTTTAAGGTTTGTTTGATAGAAATTGTCCCAGTAGCTGATACTGCTGGCGTTACAGACGTTGCATCTATAACCATATCGTTTAAACCATCTACAGTGTTATTTATATAAATTTGATTAAATTCTGTCATACCATGCACTATATTCTGGAAAAACTTTTTTAAATGATGTTACTCTACGCTTGTCTAGTTCTTCTGTGTATACTTTAAAATTTTTGACATGTGTTTCTTGATCAGTTTGTCTAGTACTACGCCAGTATTCTAGTATACGCTTAGGCTTTGCAGTTTCACTATCATGCATAAGTCCTAGTTCCTCCATTGATTGCATGTATTCAATAGTTTGGCTTAGGTGTGGTTCAAACTCTGCAGGTAGTACTTTTACATCCATCATCTCTGGATAGCGTACATAACTTACATCAATATAAATGCTGTATAGTCCATAGTCTTCACGCACCTTAATTAAATCACCAACAAAGTCTGTGAAACTTGTAACACTAAGAGCATTGTAAGTACACATAAATGTGAGTGTAAAATCTTCTCTATGTCCAAATAATTCGCAGATACGATTTACGTTTTTCATAAACTTTTTGTAATCAAGTCCAGCTCTAATGTATTCTGCTTTGCTTCCAAATGCTTCTGCACTAGTGTATACTTCAAGTTTACGAATACGGCCACTGTCTAGTATTGCTTGTGCTTTTTCAATAAAGCGATCGAACAGTTTATCTTCAACACAGAAGTTTGTGTTTATACCCAACAGTAACTCTGTATTAGGTTCTTCCGTTTCTAAGATCCAATCCATCATACGGAATGTATCTTTGCTCATTAATGGCTCACCACCTGTAACACGAAATGTATGTAAGCCTTTATATAGTGTGGGCCACCATTTCCAGAATGCTTCTACATACGGATTGTATTCACGAGTAGGAATTGGCATTTTGCCTGTTTGTTCAATCCACTCAATGTTGTTATAACTATCTGTGGTTGGATAAGCACCATGTTGTTTTATTTCTTTCATCCAACTTGTACTGATACTTGGACTACAATACATACACTTAAAATTACATGCATGAGAGAAACTAACTTCTACATAACTAGGCGTAAAGTTTTCTGTACCTGTACTGTTTGCAATACGATCAAAGAATGGCTCGCTCCAACTAAATGCACTCTTGTAATGTCTATCACTATAAGCAGTTTTATCAGCATCTTCAATACGCCAACAATAGTCGCACTCAGCAGGACGTTCGCCGTTAAGCATCTGCTTTCTACGTTCTTTTTTATGTTTGGTATTATGTAAGGCGCTTGGATTATCTTTTAATTCTTCAACAGGTATTTTGTGTACCGGTGGATGATGACAACTATGTGCAGTGCCATTTTGTAAGTTGAGGGTTAACTGTGTCCATTTTGCTAAACAGAAACCAGGACCAATGCCATCAAGTTTTTCACGCATTTGCTCCCAGCGACTATCACTCATTATAATATTCTCGTAATAGGTTCCATGTTTCTGATGCACTTGTTACTGGATGACTTTTATCTTGTGGACCAATCATTCTACAATGCAATGGATAGTCATTGCCTCCAGGAAATATTCTATCGCCAAAGAACACCAATGGTGTTCCAATTACATCATATACTTGTGCTTTGTTACGTCCTTTTAAGTGTATATCCAAACTTGTATTTCCACCTACTTCGGCTTCAAAGCCTATAAATCTACTATTAAACTCTTCTGCTATCTGCTCACGCTCTTTGTGTTTTTGATCCCAGATATAATAATCATCTCTCTGGTTACCGACAGCGTTTCGGCCAACAATACTAAAGTTGATTAGCCCAGGACGGATTTCAATATGATTTCCATAGAGATCCGGGTAACTAGTAGCGGCAACCTTTTCTTCCAGAAAGTGAATCATCTCTGGCGGCACATTGAGTTTTGTGCTAGAAACTTCTACACCGTTTTGCCATACACTGTTACCTGCACATTGAAATGACATTGTACATCTATCAACAAGGTCTTGGCCAATTTGTTCAACTGTTTTGGCTCGATCGCTGCCAGTAACTAAGTAAACGTTCTTACCACGCATCCATTGCATGAACCAACGCTTAAAGTCTGGATCCATAATTTGTCTTGCTTCGCCTAAAGTTCCATCTACATCAAAGGCATAATTCATACTACTGACCTATCTTCTCTATCAATTGCATTTCTTAATTTTCGTGTTCCTGCGGCCAAGCCATCCGGGTGTTCATGTATAGCACCACCAACGTTTGCTAGATAGTCTACACCAAATCGTCTTGTTACTTCTGGTATTAGTTCAGCAGTCATGCCACAACTTAATGCTGGTACAGTATTGTTTGAACTTAACATAAGCATAGTCCGTCGCAGTTCGTTTTCATCGTCACTGAGGTATCCGCCCCACATGCCCGTGTGTATAGTATCGACTCCACTTAGGCTTGCAAGTTTACACAATACTGGCCAAGCAATTCTATAAGCATTCTTTGTACTGCTTAATACTTTGTCACCACTTTTCTGATAGTGTATGTACAATGGTAAGTCAAGTTTGTTTATACTTTTGTATACACCATGCCCACTCCAAAAGTTGATGTGTACTCCATTGCCACCTCTGTCTGCTACCATCTTTGCTCTGTCTAATACATGCAGTGGGTCTGCATTGATGCAGTAGCAGTAAACAACGTTGCTACCTTTCAGTACATCTTCTACTAGCCATATTCTTTCTTTTAATGGTAAGCAACTTGGGTTTGCCATTATCTCATCTTCTTTGATAAAGTCAACACCACCTTCTACAAATGCACCTACTATCTCTTGTAGTGCTTTACCTGTTAGTCCTGTTTTAGGTTTTACAATACTACCCAGCAACGGTTTGTTGTAATTGCCTGTTAGGTGCCGCATACCACTTAGCCCGTAGCGTGGTTCTACTGCATCACACAAGTCTCTATCAATATCTAGTTCTAATAATTCGCACCTGTGAATGTAATCAATGTCCATTTGTCCACCCATTACAACACAAAGGAATTGTGCTATGCCATCTGTTTCCCAATCAATAATTCTATATGGCCAAGCAATCTTGACTATACCTGATAACTTTCCTGCAAGTTTGTCCGGGTGGCCAATTACTTTAGCACTATACTGATCAATAAGTTCTGGGGTTTCGTATTCATTACGAACACTTGGGTTGCCTACACTTTGTCCTACTGCTAGTGCAAAGGCGGCTCTGTTTAAATCGTTACCTTCAAGTTTGTAGGTTACTGTAAAATATTCATTTGGGTCAACGCTATCAACGTATATATCTAACATACTTTATTATACTTTCTTTAGTCCTTAATGTCAAACATATATTTGTCGTCAGGGTCACTCATATCTCTTACTACTGTAAGTTCAACATCGGTTAGGTATTCTACTTGGCTAACTTCGTAAGGGTAGAGAATAAAAATATCTCCAGGTTCAAATATTTCTCCGTTTAACTTTAGTTTGCCTTTTCTCATAACATTTACTTCAGTGCCTTTTTTGTGAAAGTGGTCCTGATGAAACTCTCCTTTTGTATGTCGATGAATTCCAACTTCAAAGTTTGCTTTCATTACGCTAGGTTCAAAGTTGCCTACAAACCATCCACCCTTCATATCATCTAGTTTAAACTTCTTCATTTACTACCTCGTCGTTGCTAAAATATCGCCAACTATTACCATCGTAATATACAGGTTTATAATTCTCATCTGACAACATTACTACTGATCCGGCTTCAGGACTTAACGTAGGCAAATCTTCTTTTATACAATAATCTAATGTTATAGGTGCTTTAAATTGAATAGGTTTGTGGTTTTGACTACTAATACGATTTTTTGTCATATAGATATTACCAATTGTATGACTGTGGAAACTAACAACTGCTCCGTTTGATTTTACAACAAACTTATTATCATTTTCTCTATCTGCTACACTGAATATGGCTACACTGTGGCCGCTTTCATGTTCGGCAATGCTTTTGCCTGCATGAATTCGAATACCCAGGCCGTCCGCGTGATCATTAGTAATTGTTAAACAATAGTCTTTAACATTTTCTTCAATTGTCATTCTTGCGTCAAACTTGTTTGTGACATCTTTCATTTTTTATAAAACCTATTATGGTATGTTGCTAAGTCCGCTGGAGTACCAACAGGCGTAAAGTTAGTTGCTTGTACTTCATACGGTTTAACAATATTGTTTTTACAAGTGTAGTTGTACACTGGAGCAAGATAATACTCGTTGTTGTGTTTGTCGTTGTTTGCTATCATTTCTTCAGCACCTTCAACAAATAGACTTCCTTTACTCCAGTGGTATAAGCCAACACTAGCCATTTCACTAATTGCAACTTTTTCAGCAGTTTCAATTACCATTCCGTTGTTGTCTACTTTTACAAAACTATGTTTAATATCTGTATGTGGATAAGTCATTATCCAAGAAACATCAGGTTCCTCTTTGCACTTGCTTATAAACTTTTTACTATCCCAATGCAAAACTTGATCACTATTAATACTAATCAAAGGTTCATCTGTGTCTATGTATTGTTTTGCATGTAATAAAGTACAAGCGGCACCGTCAGTTACTTCATCAAGTTTTACAATAGTAACATACCTAGCAAGACTTGCCAAATGTGCTTCTAACCACTTGTACTGTAATAAGTGTTCATGTAAAACTACAAAGATATATTTGCCATCAATTCCTAAACTGTCAACTGCCTTTTGTATCATTGTAGTATCACCTACACGACACAAAGGTTTAGGTAAAGTATAGCCACTGTCAGCAAATCTGCGACCTGCTCCTGCCATTCCAATTATAATTTGCATTAGTCGTGAAACTCGATTACTTCTATCATTTTAGCAAGTTTTGTTTTTGCTTCTCTAATGTTTAACGCAGGTACCCAAGCCTGACCTACTCCATGTTTTTCGTCAACCTTGCGTATCTCTAACGCAATTTTCTCGTTGCCAATCTTAGTCATTTTAAGTGGACTAGGACTAGTGAAGTTTAAAATATAAACTGTTTCTTTGGGTTTGAAATCTATAATATCAGCCATAAAGCCTCCTATTTGTAGATGAACGGATCTTTTTTCTTGATTTCTTTTAATTTTTTACGATAAGCAATTTCAAGTCTAATTCTATAAACTGCATCTGTAAACAATCTTTTGATTTTATGTACTAATGACATAACTACTCCATTATGTATAATTTTTGAAAAAGGGTATTTGAGATTGTATTTGCTCTGCTATATATTTATGGCCCTCTTCGTTAGGGTGCCGTAGCGGTGCTCGTACATCTTGTTCGTGTTCTATCGCCATTAACATTCTGTTTAAACTTGTAGGCAAAGGCATGATTTGTTCAAGCCATTCTTTGTTTGCAGTTTGTCCTGCAAACTCTGGATTATCAAGTGCATAGCATTGTAATAACTTGACACCCAAACTTTTACATATATGTTTTAATGTCCATTGTTGATTATAAAATTCTTTAGCATTGTGTTGTTGACTGTTAAGCATTGTACTTGTCTTATGCCAGTCTAAAATTAATCTATCAGTTACACTATCTCCTGTGTTAACTTCTGGCACACTATTCATTAACACACTTACATATTCTAAATTGTTTTCTTCCCAAGCAGAGTGTCCGTTATTATGTTTACGCATAATCTCAACTGGTACTTCTTTTCTTTCATATGTTGTCCAGGCAACTACTACCAACAGTTCTTTGTAATTGCCTTTATAGTTTTGTATGTAATCAAGTGTACGTCTTAGTATACGATAGTTGCTTGTTCCTCCTAGTGCATCATTTACAAGTTGTGGTATTCTAAGATGCTGACTTAGATGCCACGGCCAACTATTATAAAACTTGTATGTTAAATGATCTTCTTCATCATCCTTGAGTTCTTGTCCGAATGTCCAACTATCTCCGTTAGTATATAATGTTTTAATCATTTACTTGTGCCTTTACTTTCTTGATAATTTCTTTGTAGACTAAGTCGTGTCCTCGATAATCACAATGTCCTGTACCTCTATTGTCTGGATAATTATTACTCCAATATCCCCAGTCAACTGCTACATAATTTTCTTCGGGTAATAGATCCCCAAACTGTGGTTGCCAACCCATAAACAAATGTGGTATGTTATGTTTCTTTAACAATAAGTGTCCTTGTGCTAGTATTCCATTGTCATAATCATTTTTAATTTCAAAGTTAAAAAAGTCTGCTACCCAATCTCTTAATACTTTAATTCTTGTTTGTGGTTCGTGACTAAATTGTATCCATGCCACAAAACCTGGATCTTGATCTAGAAACGTATCTAAATTACTTAACGTTTCGCTTTGTAGACTGTTGTCAGTTGTTACAGGTATTGGTCTACGAAAAGGCCTATTGGTGTGCGTATCATAAGGAGGATAGTCTTGATAATTCAAATGTTCAATAGTAGGTGATACACCTGAACGTTTGTTTTGGAAAGGCTTGTACCAGGACGTTCTAGCCGCATTAGTCATTGTAATTAAAACAAAAGGTTTATTTGCTTGTGTTAAATTTTCTACTGCCCATTTGATTTGTAAGTAAATTATGTAATTGCAACAACCTGGTCTTGCTAATACTTTTTGTGGTACTCCAATGTCTTTGGCTGTCAAGCCTGCATAACTTTTTTCAAATGCATCTTCATCTGGTAGTCCACTACCACAACCAAAACTATCGCCGCAGGTTACTAATAAATTAACTGTCATTTATAATCCTTTTTATTTTCCAAGGAGTAAAACATACGCTACCTAGACTTATATGATTTGCTCCTGCATCCTTATAAATTTTTGCATCTTTGGCTGAGGTAATTCCTCCGCCTGCAATTATTTCTATGTGAGGATGTTTTTGTTTTATGTATCTAATTATTCCTAGTGTATGAGGCATTAGTATTTTGCCACTTAGTCCACCTTGCTCTGTGGGTAATGTATTACTTGCATGTATTTGTTTGTAGCCCATATCAACTATGTTATCTATAAATTCTTCTGTTGCATTAGGAGGAATTTTTACAATACAATACTTGCCTCTCATCTTACGTGGAAACTTATCAAAGTTTTCCCAAGTAGTAGTATCATTGTGCGAGTCTAAATTAGGACAACTAACGTTTAATTCTATGTTACGATCTGCACTAATTGATTTATACATACTTGTCCAGTCTGTTTCATCAATTGCGGCTACACTTAATATCTTATCGTAGTTTAAAGTTTGTAATGCTTTTTGTAGTCCAGGATTTCGTAATCCTAATTTGTTTCTCCAACTCCATCCTGCTTCTGTTTTTACATAACGTAATGTTTTTATAATTTGTTTTAGTCTTCCTTTGCGAGGTAATACAGTAAATGTACCTGCAACACTAATTGCATTTTTAAATTGTAAGTAGTTTCCAAATGGTGCACTAATAAAAATCATTTAAAAAAACTTTGCATTATCGTTATTTAGGTATGCTAGAATTAATGCGAGTATAAGAAATCCCCAAACCACTGCATTAATAGTTAGAAAGTGTCTAAAGTTGTTTGGTAGTTTCATATTAAATCCTCTATACATCTTTGAAGTTCAGTAGCCCATAAAACGTGT
>Ga0181388_1000185_pt1 | contig 20885 bp, 25 predicted proteins | sample 11SPOviralmetaG_FD_130120 | JGI IMG/M metagenome (GOLD analysis project Ga0181388, IMG submission 130120) | Marine viral communities from the oligotrophic San Pedro Time Series (SPOT) site, San Pedro Channel, CA, USA - 11 SPOT_SRF_2010-05-17 | ecosystem: Environmental > Aquatic > Marine > Strait...
CAATAGAACAACAGACGTACCACCTAATCCTTTTGCAAATACAAAAAGCATACTATTAGATGGTGTTGATGATGAAGTCAGTATGCCATTCACAAGCACAAGTACTACAGGTTCGATAAGTGTATGGATAAAACCAACAGATTACACTACAGGTAGTCAAGCTATCTGCATATATACAAGTGGTGGGTATCGTGATTATATAATGTTACATAGTCAAAACACAGGTGGTTTAAGGGTAGTTAGTGCAGACAACGGAAGTACACGTTGGGATATAAGGACAAATACAGGCCATTTAACTAATGGTGTATGGACTCATATATGTTTTGTATTTAACGGAACGGGTGGTTCTTTCTATGTAAATGGTAATTTAGTTACCTCAACTTATTTTAATACAACTAATACGTCTTGGTGGTGGGATGATTTAATACCTACAAATCAAAGATTTGGAGTGTTTAGAGTTAACGGTTATTCGACATCATTAAGATACAATGGAAATATAGAAGAGCAATCGGTGTTTACGTCTGCTTTGTCTTCAACAGAAGTAAGTGCAATATACAACAACGGACTACCAACAGACCTCTCTTCTGAATCTAATATTCTTGCTTGGTATAGATGTGGAGACGGAGATACTGCGCCAACACTAACAGATAATATTGGAAGTAATGACGGAACAATGACAAACTTTACAACTTTTAGCACAGATGTGCCAACATAAAAACGAATAAAAAAATGAGTACAAGAATAGCAGACACTTACGCAATTATAAACATTGCAGATTTACCAAACATTGACTTTAGTCAAGTAGGCGAAACGGATCAAGATACAATTCGAAAGTCATTAGATGATTCGCAGTTTGTAATTAAGTACAATGATGAACCTTCATTCATTGCTGATGGATCTGTGGTTCCATTGCAAACTTTAACACATAGCCAGGCCCTAACTTTAATGAGTAGTGCCGAATGGTCAGAACCAATACCAGAAGAGATATGAATCTAAGGAACAACTTATATAATCAAAAAGGAGCATTCGAGCTCAAGGATATAGACACTCAGAAGAGAGAGGTCTCAATCTATCTGTCAAAGTTTGACACAATGGACTCAGACTATGATATCATCAAGAAGGGTGCATTTAGTAAGTCGATCAAAGAACGTGGGCCAGAATCAACGTCAAATAGAAAGATTGCTTTCTTGAGACATCATGATTGGGAGAAACAGATCGGAAAGTTCTTGAGACTTGAAGAGGATGCCTTTGGATTGTTTGCAGTCGGTCAACTTGGTCGATCTACAGATGGTGAGGATGCATACAGAGATTATGAGGATGGAATAATCAAGGAGCATTCCATCGGTTTCCAATACATAAAAGACAAAGCGAAATACATAGAAGACAAGAATCTTGAGTCTGGTGGATTCTATGAGATCAGCGAAATAAAACTATTCGAAGGATCTGCAGTGACCTTCGGATCAAATGAGTTCACTCCAGTAGTCGATGTCAAAGGAGAACAAAAGACTGACTATATAGAGAAACTCACAAGAGAATTGAATGTCTGCATCAAGGCACTATCCAATGGGAAAGGAACTGATGAGAGACTTCATGGAATCGAAATGAAAGTCAAACACTTGACGAGTCAATTGGTACTACTTGCTGGACAAGAGTCGGAGATCATCCACTCTATTCCAAGTGAGCCAGTCATAGTCGATGAGTTTAAGTGGGACAACGTTATCGATTCACTGACACAAAAAGCAGAGACCTATTCTGACTATCCAAAGAAGGCCAAAGACAATGCGAAAAGAGGCATTCGGCTTAATGAGGAAGTAGGGAATAAGTGCGCAACTCAAACTGGAAAGTTGAGAGGAAACCAAATAAGCACTGGCGCAAGTTTGAGTCTGGATGTGATAAAGAGGACTTACTCCTTTTTATCAAGAGCCAGGACATACTACAAACCATCTGATGAGAAAGCGTGTGGTACTATCTCATATCTACTCTGGGGAGGTGATGCAATGCTGAACTATTGTGAAAGAAAACTTGATCAATTAGAGGATCAATAAATTGAATTATTAATTTTTAAACTTAGAAAACGTGGAAAACACAAATCTAACAACTGAAGAAGTCATCTCAAAATTAGATGGCCTATTCACAGAAAAGATGCAGAATGTCCCAACACAAGAGGATGTCGCTGGTCTAAAAAGTGAGCTCGATTCACTTAAAGGTCTTGAAGAGAAATCTCAAGAGATCGAGAAAGCAATCGCAAAATTCGAAGGTCGAATAGAAGCAATGTCTGAGAAGGCAATAACTCCAAAGGTCGAAAGATTATCAATCGGTCAATCTTTGTTCAAGTCTTACGCTGAAAACATTGAAGCGATTAAGGATGCAGTGGAGAAAGGTGGAAAGTTAAATCTTGATGTGAAAACTACAACGATTACAGCTGACTACACTGGTGACTACGCATTGACTGACTTTGATACAGAAGTAGATCGATCTGTAAGAAACAGATATGGAATCCTTGAGAACGTAAACACTGGAGCAACATCTGGTAAATTCGTTACTTATGTACAACAAACTGCAACATCTGGAACTGGATGGACTGCAGAAGGTGGTGCAAAAACAGAAGGAGATCCAACATGGTCTGAGATTTCTGAAGAGGTTAAGAAAATCGCATCTTATGTGAAGGTTTCAAAAGAGATGTTGGAAGACCTTTCTTTCATTCGTGCTGAGATCGACAACGATCTAATGGAGCAAGTGAGAGTAGGAATCGAACAAGCATTATTGACTGGAACTGGTGCTGGTAACCAAATCAAAGGTTTAATTGATGCGTCAATGGGACTACCTGGCTACAATGGAAACTTTGATGACTTAGTTCAAGATGCAAACATCAGTGACTTGTTAAGAGTGGCTAAAGCACAAATAGAAGCGTCTAACTTTACACCGACTCACGTTGTATTGAATCCAGAGGATATTGCTAAACTTCAATTGACAAAGGCATCTGATGGAGCATATACTTATCCGATGTTCTTACCAGTTCAATCTGGAGATGGTGAGATGATCATTGCTGGAATGAGAGTAATCTCTTCAACATTTATGCCAGTAGGAGATTATCTTGTAGGTGATATGTCAAGAGTGAATGTAAGATTCAGAAACAACATTGCAATGTCTGTAGGTTTAGATCAAGATGATTTCACAAAGAACATGGTTACAATCTTAGCAGAGGCGAGACTTGTATCATATGTGAAGAACAATCAAAAACCAGCATTTGTATATGGTGACATCGCTACAGATTTAGCGTTAATCTTAAAGCCATAATAAATTAAAGGAGGCACGAAATGGAAAAGAAAACGAGAACAACCAAATCTGAGAGACAAGAGGCCAGGAAGGACAAACGATCTGATCGCAAAGAATCCAGGCTTGAACGTAAAGAAGAAAAGAAGTCAAGAAAGAAGAAAGAACTTGACATTGATATCGACACCAAGAGAGTGGACATAAGCATCGATAGAGACCAAGAAGGCAACCTTGACATCGAATGGGATGGAAAGCACGTTGATGGTAAATACTCAAAGAGTAAAGATGGAAAGGTCAAGATTGAGGTAGAGATCAATGATGACGAGCTCTACATCTTTGAAGGCAATGGTAACAATCGAAGACTTCCAAAAGGTGCGATCTGGAAACTGACTGGATCAGTAATTAAAGGATTCCTCAAAAGAGGATGGGGACAACTAAAAAAATAAAAGAATGCTACTGACAACAGATGACTTCATAAACAAGTGGGAACTTTCCACTGGAATGTACGACACAAACAAGATCACTTCATACATCGCAAAGTACGAAGAGAAGTATCTTGTGCATCTATTGGGTGCAAAATTGTACGATGAGTTCATTGCTGATCTGTCGATGAATGTTCCAAAGAGTCCAAACTTTATCAAGATATTCAATCCATTTAATATGGATCTAAACACTCTTACACCATTCTATGGTACTGGTGCAACATTCGGACATGGTCTGAATCGCATACTTGAGAGTGATGGTATACTTGATATGTTGAAGGGTTTTATATATTGGGAATATGCGAGAGATCTTCTGAATCAACAGACTCCATATGGAGGTGTGAAACAGATGTCAGAGAATAGTATTGTAGTTGACACTCCTCATTCTCTTATGTGGGAGAGATATAATGAAGCCATTAAAACATACCAGGCCATTCAAGAGTACATATATATTAATCAGAGTCCTTCATTGGGCCAGATTGTATCTTATAACTTAAATGATGGTACTGGATATGTTGATGGTGATGCTAACTTGATAGGTGGATCTGGAACTGGAGGAGTGGCTACTTTGACCACTTCATCTGGTAGTGGACACATCACACATTTGACCATTAAGTCTGCTGGTGCAGATTATCAGATCGGTGATGTGCTACAGATCGAGGGAGGCAATAGTGATGCATCGATAACTTTGACATATGTCGGAGTGGGAGATTTTAGTAAATGGAATGGAACTGAGAAAATAACTGCATACTGGATATGACAACTGAAATCACAAATGTAGTCAGAACACTAGTCTCACAAATAGACAATTCTGTTGTGGGCGAATACAACTCTGTAGATGGCCGAACTTATATCTGTGACACCAAGTGGATCAGAGTGGGAAAGAAAGTCACTGATGAGTCTGACAATGTTTACACGATCACAGAGGTCGTACCAGATGAGTATATAAACGTTGAGCCATTGCTGGTAAGTAATCCTCCATTAGATGGTACGATATACATCCCAGCACCATTCTATATCTCCGGAACAAAGATGGCCACAAATAGAGAATGGACAATCTCTACAAGTAAAATGTCCGAGAAGACACCACTTGCCTGGCTATTGGAAATGATAAGAATGACCAAGAGAGGGAGAGAGAGTGCAATTGATTTTGAGAGTGAGATACGAATGTTCTTTCTTGATGAGACTGATATACGAAACTATTATACGTCTGACCACAGAGACAATGTTGTCTTTCCTATGGAGAGACTTGCAAAGGCTTTTATGGAAAGCATAAGAGAAGATCGTAGTTTTCAGACCATCGAGGAATATGAATTGATCACATTCAGCAGATTTGGAGTAGAGACAGATCGTGGAATGTTTGAGAACATCCTTGATGCAAATCTCTCTGGAGTTGAGCTCAGAGTCAACTTAGTAAAATATAAACAGAATTGTAAATGTTAATACAATTCACAATACTTTAAAAATATGTCATTAGGATGTAATTGTGATATGGGGCTCTCCAACGTCGGTTTGCCTTCATGCTTGCCGATTCAATCGGTAACAAGCACGTTAATAATGGTTCCTTTGAAGTCTAATGCTGGAGTAGATAATGCAATCGATTTATCGGTAGCCGTTCCAACATGGTCAACATTGGTCAACCAAAGTGATGAGAGCCAGAGATGGTTTCCATTACCTCAGTTCGAAAATGTCGAACTACCAAAAGCAGACTCTCAATTTGAGGAAGCAAACTCTGGAAGAAAAGTATTCCTTCGTCAAGGAGTTCGTTCTTTTGCTGGAGAGTTATGGGCAGATGATTCATCGCCTACATTATTGAGCAAACTACAGAACAATCGTTGTGTTGAGTTTGGAGTTTACATCGTTGATGTAAATGGTAACTTAGTCGGATCTAAAGTGGGAGACAAATTGTATCCTATCGCAGTGGACAATCCATCGTTTGATCCAAAGTATATGTTTGCTACTGATTCAACTTGTAGCAAGATCATGATCGGATTTGACTTTGATCGTTTGTTCGATGAGGGTACAATGTACATGGTCACTCCAGAAGAGGCTGGTATCAACTTCAACGATCTTGATGGATTGATTGATGTAAACTTCGCAGACTTGACTCAAGTGGCTAACACTTCAGTAACGTTCAACGCAGAGTTTGATTATGGTACTGCATACAATCCAATCAAATTGAAGGGACTTGTAGCATCAGATTTCGAATTGTACAACAATACGACTTCAAGTTCTGAGACAATAGCATCAGCGAGTGAGAACCTTCCACTTGAAGGTAACTATACGGTGAACTTTGCTTTTGTTTCTGCTGAGAGTTACACACTTTCAATAAGTAAAGACGGATACGATGGTGAAGTGACTTTCACTGCATCATAATATTGTTTGATGGTTAATTGATAGGGAGTGGTTTCGGCCACTCCTATATCAATAAAAGGATTGAAATGGGATTTGATATCATGCAGACAGAACTTGGTTTGACATTAAAAAGATTTGTCAGAGTTCTCGATCATAAAAAAATCTGGTTAAGAGTTTTTAAAAAAAAGCAATTAAATACTTTTATCCTTGACATGATCAAACAAGATCAATTGTTTGACAAAGGTATCGATGAGGATGGAGATGTGATCGGAACATACTCCGAGTTTACTGAAGCACTAAATCCAGAGAAAGTGGCTGGTTCACATTACACACTTAAAGACACTGGAGATTTCTTTGATTCTTTTTATATCGATGTCTTTCCTACATACTTTGAAATCAATGCCAATCCAATCAAAACAAATCAAGATGGAGACACAGAAAATCTATTCTATAAATATGGTGAGGGAATTATGGGACTCACTACGGAGTCGATGGACAAACTCTCAAGAGAAGTCCTCAGACTCTATGAAATCGAAGTCAGAAGACTCCTCCAAATTTGAGGGGTACTATACAAGTATCGAGGTGCTACCACTACACAACTGGATTAAATGTTCAGAAGGTGAACTCACATATTGCCGAATAGATAGCCAGGCTGGATCAGAAGACGTTGATCACCAAGTCTGGGACATCATCTACGATGACTACATAAACAAACATGGACTCAATAAGATGTATGAAAAGATGTTGAATACCATGATAAAAAAAGCAAACGCAGAGCTCGACTTCTGTATTACTGGAAACAGAATAAAGTTGACAGAGGCAGAGATTCAAGAGACTAAACTTGAAACAATGCTCTCAAACAAAGGATCTGGAATGACTATAAGTCAGACCTTGATTCACCTCAGTAAATGGATCGGTCACTGGCTGAATCCTAAAAACGTTACCACCCAAGAATACTTTAATCTCTTGGGTGAATTTGAGAAACATAACAAACCACAAAGCAATGGCGAAAAAAATAAGTAGTTCGGACATATTTGATAAAGAAGATATCTTTATAGGTATACGAGACTCGGCCCAGAAGACCATAACCATGATGAACAATCTCCAGAAGGAGGTCATGGAGACTGCGAATGCATTAAAAAAATCTATCGGTGGAGCAAAGTTTGACTCTGCTAAGGCCATCAAGAACGTTGTGGATGTCACCTCAAAGGCAAACAAACTAAAAAAAGAATCGATCCAGATTGACAAACTCAAGAAGGATGCAATGATCAAGGAGGCGAAGGCACTTCAAGAACTTGAAAAGATAGAACAACAGAAACTCAAGACTCAGTCTCAACAGATGCGAAATGATAAGCAACAGAGACAAGAAAAGGAGAGACTTCAAAAGATAAACGATAAAGCCATTAAAACTGCAAAGGATGAATCTGATGCATACAAAAAACTGGTTAAGAACACGAGAGATCTAAAGAATGAATCCAAGAGACTTGGTGCTGAATTGTTAGCACTGGAACAATCTGGAAAGAAAAACACAAAGGCTTATAAAGATTTAAGCAAACAATATCAAAAGGTCACTGCATCTGCCCAAAAAGGAGATAAGGCACTTAAAAAGATTGACAAGTCTGTCGGTGACAACTTCAGAAACGTTGGTAATTACACCAGTGCATTGGGCAAACTTCAAGGAGGATTTGCAAAACTTGGCCTCGCCTTTGGTGGTATTCGAATGATCACGAGCATATTCAAAAACTTTCTGGGAACTTTCACTGGATTTAGTAAGGAGCTCAGTGGACTTCAAGCAATACTTGGAGCATCTGCAAGTGACATGGGACTATTGTCTGATCAAGCAAAAGAACTCGGTGCAAGTACACAATTCACTGCAAAGGAAGTTTTACAATTACAGACTGAACTCGCAAAGTTAGGATTTACAACAAAGGAGATACAACAATCGACAGAAGCAACATTGAACCTGGCCTCATCTTTAGATGTGGGACTGGCTGATGCATCACAATTGGCTGGATCTACGTTGAGAGCATTTGGCTTAGAAACACAAGAGACTTCCAGAGTCGTTGATGTTCTTGCAAAAAGTTCGTCAAAGTCTGCACTTGGTTTTGAATCATTGAAAGAATCCTTGAAACTTGTTGCACCAACAAGTAAAGCAATGGGTGTAAGTTTAGAGGATACAACTGCAATGCTCGGTGTACTTGCTGACAATGGATTAAAAGGATCAATTGCTGGAACTGGACTATCTAAAACATTTATAATGTTGAACAAGGCTGGAGTTCCATTGAATGAGGCACTTGATCAAGTGGCTAATAGTAGTAATCAATTGAATACTGCAATAGACTTGGTGGGAGTAGTTGGTGCAAAGTCTCTTTTAACATTGGCAAATAATTCTAAAAAGATTGATGTCTTGGCCGATTCATTAGAGAATGCCGAAGGTAGTGCGAAGAAACTTGCTGAGACAAGACTTGACAACTTGGCTGGAGATACAACAAAATTAGGATCTGCATGGGAAGGATTTTTGTTGTCAATTGAGGACGGTGAAGGTATGTTCAACGGATTATTGAGAGGTATTATCCAGGCCACAACAGCACTTCTTGGATTCTTAACACCTACAAAAAGTATCACAGAAGCATTGGAAGATGAACGAACTGAGTTATTTCTTGTAGAATCAGAACTGAATAACGTGAATACAACACAAGAAAGAAGAAACGAAATAATCACAACACTACAAGAAAAATATCCAGACTATCTGGGCAATCTTGATGCTGATAAAGTAACAAATGAGGAACTTTCAGAAGCCATTGATAAGGTTAACAAATCACTTGTTAATAAAATAATATTACAAGAGAAAGAAGAGGAGATACTGGAACAAGCCGAAGATACTGCAGATGCAGTTAAAGAACGTATAGAACAAGAGACTCTCGCATTGGAAGAGATGGCCAAAATTAGAAAGAAATTATCTGATCAAGGTCGTACTTTTGCAAAGGTAAAGGGGACAATAACACAACAAACCATTCATTTAATAAATGAACTAAACAAAGAACGTGATGCGAATGCAAAACTTCATCGACAAGGTAAGAAAACGCTTAGTGATAACAGATTGCTTCAAAGGTCTGTTGATAATCTTATATTAAGACGTAATAAACTATTTCAAGCCAATCGTATTGTGAGAGAAGAGGAAGCCAAAGGGAATGCATTGTATTCAGAACAGAATCTTATAATGGAAAGACTTGGTATGAATACCAAAAAAGTGACAAAAGAAACCGAAGGCCTATCAGAGGAAACGACAGAATCAACAAAAGTCACAAAGGCAAAAGTTCAAAGTCTCAAAGAATACAAAGAAGGCACTGACAAAGTAATTGCTTCGGTAAAGGCATTAAAAGAACAAGAAGAGAAAAGAAGAAAAACTGAGCAAAAAGATGTAATATCTGGAGAGATAATGAATGCAGTAAAAACTGCACGAGAGACTGGTGAGGCCAGAGTGGAAGTCATCGAGGATATGATGTCATTGGAAGCAAAAAAACAAATTGAATTCTTAGAAAAACAGAGAGACGATGAGATCGCATTCAATCAGATTGAATTGACAAGAAAACAAACTGCAAGATCTGAAGAGCTCGACAAAGAATACGAAACAAAATTGAGAAAAATCAATGAATCTAAGTCTACAGAAAAGGAGGCAGAAAGAACAAAACTGAGAGAGATATATGACGATAGACTTGAACAATTGGAATACTTAAATGGTATTGAACAAGTAGAATTGAGAGCATCTGAAGATGTTAAAAATGGACTTCTTCAAGAATCTACGGATAAAGTTCTAAGAACAACTACCAATCAAATAAATTCGTACAATGACAAGATTAATGAGGCACTTGAACAATATGCTGAAGAGCAAACAAAAACGAATCAAAAGTTAGCAAAGGAACAATTAGAAAAAACTAAAAAAACTCAACAGACACTTAGGGAATTAGTCAAGTCTTCCTCTGATTACTTTGTCAAACAATCACAAAGACGAATTGATGTAATAGACGAAGAGATTCAGAAACAACAAGAGAAATATGATGAGTTTAGACAACTGGCTATCGAAGGCAATATAGATGCAAAAGAAAGTTTGGCTGTACAACAGAAGATCATAAACGAAGCGAACAAAAAGAAACTTGAAGAGGAGAAAAGACAACAAAGAATTAGACTTGCTGAATCTGTATTCAATACTTACTCCAGCAAAGTGGAAGCAAACTCTCCGAATCCACTGGCAGAGACGATCAGAGACACCTCTCTATTGTTGCAATTCATAAACTCAATACCAGCATTTTTTGATGGTACAGAAGACACTGGATCATATGGTCAAGGTGTAGATGGTCGAGGTGGTTTCCATGCAGTCCTTCATCCCAATGAGAGAGTAGTTCCAAAGTCATTGAATCAACAGATAGGAGACTTAACGAATGAGGAACTGACTAAGATTGCAGTGGACTATAAGAATGGTCGAGTGGTCGAAGGTGCGACACAAATGACCTCATCAATGGATCTGGCTATCTTAGTGAATGAATTGACTGACATCAAGAAAACTATTGAGAATAAACCAGAGACAAACATTGAACTTGGTGAGATCACTCAGTCAATGATGGAGGTCGTAAAGTCCACAAGAAAAGGCAACACGATTGTTTACAACAGATACAAAATAAAAAAGTAAATGAGACACTTTATAAATGGGATAGAGATTGCACCAAAGAACTTGACAGAGATCGGAGTGGTATCGACATTCACTGATGATCCAGATATTCTATCTCTATCAGTGGACTCTGTTATTCTACCAAGAGAGGGAAAGGATATCGTTCAGAACCATATTCAGAACGTTGGACTCTTTGAGGGTATCCCTTACTCCGTACAGATGAATGATGGTGTGACTATTGAATACTATATTGATCTACTTGATGGAGTTAAAGTGAGACAACATGAGATTGAAGTCAACCTCAAGAAAAGAAAGTCCAAAGACAATTTTTTTGAGAGAGCTCGTGGATCATCCTTTGACTTATTGAAGGAGAAAGGTGTGCAGTTTACGAGTCATGACGTACCATACTTTGTGATTAAAGACAATCAGTTTGAGACTTCTTTACAACTTGCAATCATGACCTATATTATTGGTGATGCTTTGTATAGCCAGGCTCTCGCCACTGCAACTGCAATTAACAATCTTGTGGAAGTATCCTCCCCAATCTTTGGACTTGCATCTCCTCCATTTGTAGGTATCACAATATCATACAATGTTGCTGGTATCATTGTGGCCTCTCTAAATGTAGTATTACAATTGATTTACTATGGTCTTTTAATTATTTTGTTGATTGATCTTGCAACTCAATTGATACTCACAATAATGCCTCCAAAGAGGAAACTAAAAGGAACATATGTGAGAGAGATCATGGAGAAATGTTGTGCATACTTTGGATATACATTTGCCTCAGATCTTTTGGATGCACATCCATACTGGGCAATCGTACCAGTGCCATTGATCAAGGATCGTAAATCTTTGTGGGACATTCTACCAGATGAGATTTTTCCAGTATTTAATTCAGAAGTACCATCATCATCAGATACTACACCAACGATCATGACGTTCATAGAGGGACTTGAGACGATGTTTAACGCCAGAACTATTGTCAGAGATAGTGAGGTAAGACTTGAGAGAAGAGACTGGCTACAAGAACAAACTTCTTTACAATTAGAACCAGCACTAAACTTGCAAAGTGAGAGAGATGATGAGTTCTCTTATAATACTGAAGAGACATGGAAGAGATATTATATACACTATCAAACAGACTTTCAAGATCTTCATACTGCAGATGGTAACACCTATGATAAGAGTGACACAGAACTATCAACAGAAGAAACTTTCCCAGTCACTAATGATGATCTGGTGACGATTAAAGGACTCAATGATGTAAACATTCCTTTTGCACTCGGATCAAGAAAGGACAAACTTAACTGGCTTGAAAAATCTGCAAAGAATGTTCTCGGAATAATAGACACATTGACTGGAATCTTTGGAGGTGGTACAAACTTTGAGGCACAAATAGACTCAAGAAAAGATTGTCTCCAGATATCACAACAATACTTCGGAGTCACGAAAATGATCTATGGACAAAGTGGTGCAGTAAAGCCAGGAGAGATCATTCAAACTGAGTCTGATTTCAACAACATTGTAAGTGCAAAAAGTCTCTGGGACAAGTATCACTATATCAATGCAATACAAAACAACGACTATATCATTCGAGAAAATGTACGCATTCGGATATCGTCTTCAAATTTCGTATCTTTGTTAGGCAATAATTATGCACTAATCGATGGTAAACTTTGTGAGATTTTAAGACTTGAGTGGATTGATGAAAAATCATTCGCACAAATATCATATAAAGAACCATTTGACTGGGCAGATGGTAAAGTTCAAACCATTGTAATAAACGAATAATGCAAGACTTCAAACATATAGGAAGAGAGCTCAAGAAAAACATCGAACAGATGAAGACCTTGACTGATGATCTACTTCAAAAAGCACAAGAGAAAGAACCAGAGAAAGTGGCTGAGATCATGAAGGCAAACTCAGAAGTATTGAAAGCAATCAAGAACAAAGATGTTCAAGTATTAACAGAATTATACAAGAAATATGCCGATAATAGTCACTAATCAAGGTTTCCAAGATATGTTCGGAACGACAAGATCGTATCTGAAGAGCAATGTCGGTGACATACAAACTGCATCAATCGACATCAAGGAAGAGATATCTGTAACTTCTGGAAATGGTATCACAATCACGAACAATGCATCTTCAAACATTATCACCTGGCTGGGTGGAGACTTTGAAGAGGAAGGGTTCAGAGCAACCGACTCTGTGATTCTAACAATATACAACGTCAATACTGGTGCAGTAACATCGACAACAACAACCACAATCGATTATGTGATCGGTGATACTATGAAGGTGGCCTCAACATCATCGACATGGTACACACTACCAGATGAGGTGGTTTCTATTGTTACTTTAAGAGCAAGAGAATCCATGACATTGAATGTCAACATGGTGGCCAATGGATCTGCTGGATCAGAATTCTCGACAATTGATGGTGAGGTCACTCGTTTTAATTTTGATCTGACTGGAGGTGGGACATCCTTCACTGGAGTTCAGATCGGTAACAAGTCTGGATCATATGATGTCACTGCGACAATGAATCTCACACCGAATCCAGGCTCTTCAATTAGAGACTACACTCTTCGAATTAGTTTCACACAAGTAGGACTATATAATTCTAATCTATTTGACTTTAATAATTGCGTCAAATTATATGCTGGAATGTCATGGTCAAGTTTGTCTGGGGAACCTTTCGGACAGACAATGGATGTATTCAATGATGATGCAGATACTGGATGGTTTAATCAAGGTTTTAATTCATCTGTAATAGATGCCACTCTTGTGCAAAGTATTGGATCATTAGCGTACGACTCAGTCACTACTGGTCAGTTTGTTATTGATTCAGCATCTAATGATTATGCAGTGGGATCAGCATATATTAGTGGATCAGATTCATACTATAAGGTACAACCACAATCTCAGACAAATCTGACAATGTTAGTACCATCAAGTTTACCTATCTCTGGAGTACCAAATCAATCGGCACTCAATCCAGATGGTGCTGGATATACAATTCAGATCACAAACATTGCAACCGTTGGAACGATCAGAACAATAGACTTTACATTCACACCGAATACTGCATTTACTACGTTCATGACAAACAGAACGGAGGGAGACAGAACTTTCTATGTTTGGATGAAGTTCGGCAATGTCAATGTCCTGGCTTTTAGTGGTCAATTATCGTCTGCTCCAGTGGTCGCTGGTACAATCAACATGAATGCGACAAACTACATTGATCATGGACAGAACACAACTTCTGATCAAGACACAAGTCTATCTGTTACTGGTTACTCTGGGAACGTTGAGGATGACTTTGGATTTGTTGCGAAATGGTTATGGATTAAGAAGGCCATTGTCACATATGTCAGAGTGGGAATCGAAGCATACAATTCTGTGACAGAAGAGTCATTCACATTGCAACAAAGTAATTTCAGTCTAAACAATATACCTCAGACTGGCCCATTGGATGCATATGTATTGAATCTGAATGCACCAATAAACACCGAGCTCCCAACGACATCAAATAAAATTGAGGCAATATTGATCAATGACAACTCAATTAACACACCGACAGAGTACGGAGTGAGATTGTACTATCCTTATCTATATAATTGGAGATACTGGATCGCACAAGCAAACGCAGATGGTGACTTCTATCCAGATCAACAAACTCAGAACTGGGTTCCATATGGTACGACTGGAACATGGGGACTCAGAACATTTGTCGAGTACAATCTTAATGGATCAGCATATCGATACACTGATGATCTTACGATCTTAGATTATGATTCCGATGCGAACATTGTTCAAGATATTCAACTTAAAAGAAATGATCCTTTAACAAATGTTAACGTTATCATTGAGGGAGAGATGATGCGAGTGGTAGCCACTCACACAATAACTTCTGGTACATGGAAACAAACAGATATCTGGGGAATGATCACGATAGAACCAACAGAGTCAAGTCCGAGATATATCAGTTCAACTGCAATAGATTACGATGGAGATCTATCCAATCCACTAACACCTTTAAGTGGTCTCAGATGTGATCTGACATTCCCTACCAGTGATGTTGCCAGACTTGAATGTTTCTTTGATCCTACAAAAATTAATTTAAACAATGGAGTCAAATTCACCACTAAGATCAAAGGGTGCATCTGGCCATAAATAGAATAATATGTGTGATTGTATAAAAGTAGAAATTCAAACAACGACAGAACCATCATCCACTATCTATCAACTTGAGAAAGGTGGTGATCTGAATGGTGAAAGTTGGTGGACATTTGAACATGATGGATTGACATATTATATCTGGTATAATGCTGGTTTTTGGTTTGTTACTGAAGTATTAGGAGATATTAGTGGTGCTTATCCAATATATTCAAGATACAACAGAGTGACAAGTTGTCCTCATGCAACATTGACTGGCAATCCAGCAACTGGATGGAATGACCTTTTAAGTATTTGGACAACATTTACAACCTCAGCACAAGATTGTCCTAATTGCGATCAGCAAGATAGAACAAAAGAATCATTTAACTCAATAAAATTACCTTCAGACTTTGTCGAGGATGCAAGAGGATTAAAAGAATGTTGTTGTGTTTATAAAGTCCTGGCTGATCCGAGCTCAGACACTTGGAAGAACGACAAGACATCGGCATGGTTAAAAGTCTCAGATCCTTCAGATACATTCAACTTCGTACTAAAAAAGAACGATGTTGTCACAACATACACACCGACATCTGTACCATTCCCAAATGAATCCGATGCGTACTATACAACCATCAACTGGATGGATGTTCTGACATCTGATGGAGTAGGGTGCTATGAGATAAAAATATCCTATTCAATTAGTGGGATCACTGGTGAATTGTCATGGGGTAAATATGATCTCGAACCATATTCGATACAGAATGCGTTAAACACTGCAAGAATCAGAGCAATATTCAACGGATATCAAGAAGAGGAAGGTATTGATTTCAGTGGATCAGATGTCGAGTCAACATTCAGATTTCATGGATACATTGGAAACAGACAACCAAATCAAGAGACAGACAATATCATATACAACAACCGAGAAATGAAGAGAGTGATCAGAGAGAACTTGAACTCATATGAGATCATTACAGATCCATCTGATGACTGCATTATAAGACCTCTGGTGGACACTTATCTACTGAGTGAGAATCAACTCTTCATATCAGATTACAATGCCCACAATCCTTCCTATAGATACCAAGATCTTCCAGTGATAGTCTCAGAGAGTCCATCATTAGAATACTTTGATTTTAGTCGAAAGGTCAAACTCACTTGTATTGTATCTGATAAATTTAAAAACAAACGAACATACTACAAATAAGATGAAAGGACTTGAACAATTTACAGACCTCCTGGCTATGGCTATAGGAATGACTGGAGCCTTAATGAAGGGACTAAAAAAGAGAATGAAAATGCAATCTATTTTGATTGCTTGTGTGGTGGCTGGAATACTTTCCTTCTCACTTATTGGAGTTATAGAATTGTTCTATAATGACCTTACTCCCAGACTGACTATTTTGGTGGCCTTTGTGGTCGGATGGTTAGCAAATGAAATCACAGAAAAGATTGATCTTATCTTTGATGATGTTTGGGAATACATCGAGAGAGTAATAAAAAAACGTTTAAAATGAATGAAGATATCACATACACAGAGATGATTCATGTCGATACAAACATCGATGGAAGACATACAATAATCGACACCATTATCAAACAAGATACATTGATCATTGAGAAGGTGACTTTTGACAAAGAGATCCAGATCATTGAGAAGTTAATCAACAGACCAGACTTCGGTAAGAGTGCAGTCAGTATCTTGATCATGATCTTTGTGATCGTATCTGTATGGAAGAAATGGAATTGTAAACCACAGAAATAATGGTCAGAAAGTATACAGACAAGGAACTACTTGATAGAGTTAAAAGCCTGGAGTCATTCAAAGGATATCCGAAAGGTCGCTGGATCATTGGAGTAAGATCAAAGGATGATTTGATCAATAAGTTTGATGATAAGTTCTACATATATGAGGGAACAAAGTTCATCGATGTAATGACTGGAACGACTCATCCTGGCCTAACAATTTTAAAAGGTGGATTTAAGAAGTTTAATTCTAAAGGATCGGCAATTCTTAAGTCAGATATGTGGTATCACAATGTCTGGATGTATGGACTACATCGTGGCCGAATGCCTTCACTCAAACAACTGGGATCTCAAGTCATGGTGTACAGAGATGGAGACATGGATGGAAAGTCTGAAGAGCTCGGTAAGGCATACATGGGATGGTATGGTATAAACTTTCACTCGAACACATATGACTTCAGTAAAAAGAATGTACAAGTACATAGAGAAGACATCAACTCATGGTCTGCTGGATGTCAAGTCGTAAACCAGAGATCGAAATACATCAAACTAATGAGATGGTTTGAGGATGCAAAAAATCGAGGATCTCAAAAATTTGTATCATATTGTTTAATTAAAGAATTTTAAATGAAATTATCAAGATCGTCAAAGAACGTACATCAATTAGATATTGATGGAGACTCGTTACAACTCGCAGTCATAGGAGATATACATTGGGACAATCCAAAATGTGACCGAGAGAAACTCAAGAAAGATCTTGATTATTGCCTTGAGAACAACATTCCAATTCTTGGAATCGGTGACTGGATGTGCATCATGCAAGGTCGAGGAGATCGCAGAGGAAACAAATCCGATGTAAGACCAGAACACAACAATGCAAGGTACTTCGATTCAATAGTAGAGACAATGGTCGAATACTTTTCACCATATGCTCATCTCATTCAAGTGGTCGGATACGGAAATCATGAGACTGCGATCATAAAATTCCAAGAGACAGACCTCTTGTCCAGATTTGTCGATCTTATGAATTACAAGAACGGAAGCCAAATTCAACTTGGTGGTTATGGTGGCTGGTTTTGTGTTCGTATGAAGAGAAAAGGAAGCAACTCAATAGCCAATTTTAAGATCAAGTATTTTCATGGATCTGGTGGAGGTGGGCCAGTGACTCAAGGAGCAATTAATTTGACAAGAGCATTGGGTAAAATGGAAGGAGCAGATGTTTATTGTATGGGACACATTCATGAAAACTCTTCCAGAGTAAATGTGAGAGAGACCTTGAGAAACTCGAAAACTGGATTCGAGATCGTACATCAAGAGGTTCATATGATGGTCTGTGGATGCTATAAAGAGGAGTGGAATGGTGGTCATTCTGGTTGGCACGTTGAACGAGGTGCTGGAATAAAACCTATCGGAGCTCGTATTCTTAACCTAAAATTAGAGAGACAACAGAAGAATGGTAGAGATGCAATTCTTAAAAAAGTCGATTCTTACAGATTCCCATAAAACGCATTTTAAAGCGATTTAAGACACTTTAGCACCTCTCTGGTATACTACTATCAAAAATTAAAGTTATGAAGAAATCCTTTAAACATAAGGGATACAGAAGGGTTAATCAAAAAACGTGATTAAAATCTAATCAAAACACATTTGTAAAAAAAATTTTGCCTCTGTATCCCAGTGCTGGTGGGACTTTCAGAAAAAAGTTATATTTTTTTTGACTATTTATTAGGTTATATCAAATTAAAGTTATTATATTTGTAGTGTCACTAACGACAACACAACAAAAAAAAATAAAATGAAAAACACAAAATTAACAATCGGAACAAAAGTAAGCTACAACAAAGTAAGTTTAAAGAACGGAGAGACTACAAGTCTTGAGTCAGTAGTAAAAGGTTTTTTAAGTTACGGATCACTTCACTATGTATGCCTCGAGAACGGAGATAAAATGTTCAAAGAAGCATTGACTATTAAACAAGACAACTCGGATAGAATCAAACAACTTGAGGATAGACTATTCAGACTAAGAGCAAACGGAAGACACCTTCAAAATAGTATCACTATCAACGCCACAGAAGAACTACTCAAAGAGTTAAGATAATAAGTAACACGATAAAGGGAGGATCTCTCCTCCCTTTTAAAATCAACACAATGAAAAACCTATTTACAATCACAGAACTCGAAAGAGACACAACAGAAGAGATGATCACATTCACTCTCGAAGTCAAAGACAAGCCAGGTTTGATTCAAGGTCAAATTAAGTACGAACTTAAAAAAGGTACAGAGACAGAGCTCAGTTCTTTTAGTGGCCTTAATGACTCACATGGATACACAGATTTCACAACCTTTGACTTGATCCTTGATGCCGAGACTATGAAGTTCTATTGTGAGATCTTCGATCATTATCTGGGTATCGACAGAATTATGAACAAAGCAATCAAGCAGACCATAATTGATGTATACTCATCACGACCAGACTTCAATGGATGGGATGCAGTTTGTCACGTTGATCAAGAGATATTCGATGCAGTCGATGACGCAGTCGGTGAAAACATTACAGACTTATTGGAGGGCGAATCATGAGAAACATATTCATCAAATACCCAAAGAGAATTATCATGATCAGAGACAAGTGGATGAGGTCTTCCAGGCCCTCCACAGAAGTCATCAGATCATCATTCAATGTCGAGTTATATCTTGACTACTTAAACGCAATAAACACACAAATCAAATAATCATGTTAAACGAAAAAACAATTTTTACCTTCATTGAAAAAACCGAGATAACATCAGATGGAAAGAAAACATTTTATTTTACTCAAATGCAGAAACCAGAAGATATGATTCCGATGATGGTCACTGGATCTCTATCATTCAAAAAAGAAGAGGCCGAAGAGATGTTCAATCTCATTGTACAAAACAATGGTCAGATGGAAAGTCAGACGATTCTTAAAACAATAATTAAATAGATATGAAAGTATTAGTACCAGTAACTAAATTTGTCGCAGTAGCGTGTATAATGCAAGAGTTTTATTTTAATAAAGGAATAATAAAAAAAATGAATATAAAGATATTTCGTGAAATGGTGTCAGCTTATATTTTTGCTTATGGAGAATCTCATGTTCACGACCACCTAGACGATTATGACCAATATTATTGTCAAGCATTAGAGATAGTAAATAAATATTATAAATAAATAGATATGAGCAAAACAAGAAGAAGATATGTTGTTGAATTCACCAAAGCAGAATTAGAAGCATTAATTGATTTAGCCAATAATGGAAGAGAAACATTTTCACATGATAATAGTTTTAACAATTTAGTAAATAAAGGCGATAAGGCAATTACCAAGTTAAACTATGCACAGTTAAACGGATTAAAAACACTTAAATAAAAGATTATGAATCAGAACGAAATAGAAGTACAAGGAGCAGATCTGTTGATCGGACAAAAAGGAGAGATCCTGGCTAATTTTAAAATCACTAAGGAGACCACAGATCATCTGTTTATCTTTAGACTTTGGATTGATGGACAAGTAATTAGAGAGACAAAATTGATCAACGACAATGGCCAGGCTGGAGATTTTTTTTCAGCAATCAAATACAAGATTCAAAAAAAAGAGCCATATTTGTTGTTCACTGATGCCGAAGTTGTTAATTGACATCAGATATCAAAACCTATTTATACACCTTTAAAACGCTTAAAAATGCCTAATAAAGCAAACAAGAAACTGAACATCACTATCTTTTTTTGTGATCGGTTTGATCTTACAAACTTATTCTCAAGTATAGTCAAATCTGTACACAAAGGAACGCAACACAAATCTACTGAAGTCAATGGTTCTTATTATGAATACGACTTCGAATATGCACCAGATTACAAATATGAGGAGAAGGTGATCAATGGGAATGTTTGTTACACCTATAAGTCTAAGGTGTAATGAATGGATGGATTAAGATTGACAGAGACATTACATCACACTGGATATTTCAAGACTCTTGGAAGTTTAGGAACTGGATCGATCTTCTCACGATGGTAAACTATCAAGACAAAAAGATTGAGCTTAATGGTCAAATATTTGTCTGTAAACGTGGCGAAACTTTGAGATCAATACAAACACTTGCAACCAGGTGGAGATGTTCAAAATCGAAGGCCAGGAGGTTTTTAAAGTTGTTACAAAGTGATCACATGATTGTTCTA
>Ga0181388_1000187_pt1 | contig 20837 bp, 25 predicted proteins | sample 11SPOviralmetaG_FD_130120 | JGI IMG/M metagenome (GOLD analysis project Ga0181388, IMG submission 130120) | Marine viral communities from the oligotrophic San Pedro Time Series (SPOT) site, San Pedro Channel, CA, USA - 11 SPOT_SRF_2010-05-17 | ecosystem: Environmental > Aquatic > Marine > Strait...
AATCGCCATGGAATTTCCAAACCTATTAAAGTTGTAGCGTATCTGACGTGTATTAGATGGGGGAGACGAAACGCGTGCTCGTACTTGTCTAGTGAAAGATGATGAACTGGAATTGGAATTGGAATTGGAATTGGAGCGGTTCGTCGCCGGCGACCGCGTTGCCCTGGCTCCGGGAAGCTGTACCCCAGCCGCTCGCATTCGACGAATTCTATCTGCCGTCATTCGCGCACCGCCTCTTAAACGTAAGACAAGGTGAAGCGTCGACTCTTTTTGGATATTGTAGTCTCCGAGAGTTCGACCGTCTTCGAGTTGCTTACCCGCGAAAATGAGACGCTGTTGATCGGGTGGAATACCCTCTTTATCCTGAATTTTAGCCTTGATATTGTCAATTGTGTCTGACTGTTCAACTTCTAAAGTGATTGTTTTTCCCGTGAGCGTTTTCACAAAGATTTGCATTCTGTTATATATTTATATTTAATTTTTATAGACGGCGAGTACTTCTGCCACGGCTGGGTGACGCAATACATCTTCATCGGTCATGTTTACATATTCTAAATGATCCATTTCTATACAATCTACACGATCAATGATATCTTCGAGTCCATTCCTTGTAGGAAGGTCACTCTGCTGAAGATCGCCGAGAACTATCATTTTTGAGTTCGCACCCAAACGTGTGAGAAGCATCTTCATTTGATTAGGGGTACTGTTTTGCATCTCATCCGCTATCACGAACGTGTTATCAAATGTTCGACCTCGCATAAATCCGAGTGGTTCTATATACACGCGCGACTGAACCTGGTTATGAGTCAAGTATTTCTCTATGAACTCTAGCATCGGAATAGCCCACGGCTCCATTTTACTTCCCATATCCCCGGGAAGGTATCCCAAATCTTCGTCAGCGGCTACTACTGGTCGTGTACAAATAATCCTATCATATCGACGATGAGCCAAACGTGTAGAAGCCTCCTGACATGCAAGAATGGTTTTACCCGATCCAGCCGGACCCGTTGCGATTACTATGGGTTTCGTTGTCTGGAGAGCACGAAGATATGTACATTGTCCAGTAGTTTTAGGAAACTGCATATGTATAATATTTAAGGTTTTAATCTTAAAGTACAATAAGAATGACCGATTTCTATTTTGTTTCTCTTAGACATGTGGGCTCTGCGACTATACTTGATGGGAAGGCAAAGTCTAGATTCATATGTTTTAAAGATAATAAAATAGCCCATAATTATGCTTCGTATATTTCGGAGCATAGGGCTGAATTTGGTAAATGGCCTTGTGTAAATTTATCTATGCCCATGATTCCAGTGGAAAAGGTTAATCATTATTTTGAACGCGATTCCGAAACGTATAAAGGCCTGTTAGAAGTTACGTATAAAAATCGACAAGACTTAGACGATTTGTCTATTATGTCTGGTATAGAGTATTTTTATTGTCACACATTTGAATACGATGATGTCATGTCGTTTAAAATGAGCGGACAAGAGGTCGACGCCGTCGTTGACGAAATGTTGTATAGAGAAATGTTAGATTACAGTTTAAAGAATATGTAAGTGTATATTACAAAATGTCGTTCGTATCCAAGTTCGACCCCACCAGCGAATCACATGTACTATGGTTACAAAAGGTTGACGATGCGATGAATGATATCATGGCCAATAATAAAAAAATAGATATGGTACAATTGGTCAATGATAACCCGTGTAAAGCTAAGATCAAGAGCCCTCTAGATTGGGCGGATGTACATTTTCAACTCGCGTTGAAATATTCACAAGCCGTTTTGCGTGGATCGGCGTTTATTCCTGAGTCTTTTGTAAAATAAATTTATTGTATTCATCTAATGTAAAATCCTGTGGCTCAGAATCTATATCCATTCGCATTAGTAATACTTTACCTAAAATCCTTTCCCTGCTGAATGGAGGTGGAAGAATGTTTTCGTTTCTTTCTCTATCAGCAAATGGATCACCACCTTTTACACATTTCATGATTACTACATCAATTTCAGGCCACTGGCCTATGAATGTAGCCGGACCCTGTAATACTCTAAATATTTCATTTTTTACAGGGTCTATATTTATGTCTATTTCTACCACGTCATCGAACTCCTCGTGTATTAATACAGCTTTCGTCATCTGAGATATGTAAATAAAAAAGTTGTTATTAATATATGGAGATATCCTTAAAATTTGCTTTATTTGCGCTAATTGTAGTTGTTTTACTCATTGAATGGTGTTCGGAAAAGTACTCTTTACATGAGTTAGATTCCCTGTGGGGAGTGACGAAAGAATCCAATCAGCGTAAACAGACCACCGATCCATTTAACAGGTGTTCGCCAGAATCATTTGGCGACTGTGCCAGGGATCCCATGTCGCACTTAAGTCGTTATTAATTAATTCGATAACATAAGTAATAATGTCCAGGGAATTTGTTGTCACTCGTTTTTCGGAACTTCTCGAACTCCCCAAAGACGATACAAAATGCATTAACATAGAAAAGTGTATATATAACTGGGCTATCACTAGATCTACAAAGTTAGGTGATACACCGGCTGCGGATAATCATAGACACATGAATCGATACAAAACGAAATTTCTCGAGATTCAAAAGTGTTTACGAAACTCTCCATCACTTAAACTTCGTATTCTATCTGGTGAGTTAAAATCATCTGCAATCGTGGAGACACCACCAAACCTACTCTGGCCGGAAGGCCCCATGGCACAGGAAATAGAAGTGAATGTGGAAAAGGCTACGAAGAAGGAAGGTAAAACAATCATGAACGACCCAGATTACAAGGGATTGTTTAAATGTGGGAAGTGTAAAGATTGGAAGACTACGTTTTACCAGATGCAGACGAGAGGTGCTGACGAACCCATGACAGTTTTCATTACCTGTCACATATGTAATTCTAGATGGAAATCTTAACTGCGTACGTAGAATCGGTTAAATCCGTGTCCATATCGCCTACGGAAAGTATATAGTTATATTTAGAATTCTTTTTATACACAGACTTTCCAGGAGGAGGTGTAAACACTAGTTCGTCGTAGTAAATGTTATGAGTTTTTAACTGTTCCTGTGTGTGAATAACATTTTCATAGTACCCTGGTCTGGCCGTAATAATGATCATTTTATACCCCTTATTTTGTACACTTTTATACAACGCATAGACGTTCTCCATTCTTTTACCGCTACGAGATTCGATAAGAGTGTCATCTATATCAAACATTGCAGCTTGTTCGGGATGCGTGGCGTGGGGAATGTTCATATATTATACTCTAGAAAAATGTTATTTTAAGAATACACTCGGTATAAAAAAAATGGAAGGTCAGTTAATTGACGTAGAATACGTCGATGGTTATACCGAAATTTGCAAAATACAAGAAGTGTGTGTAGATTCATATAAAGTATATACATTGCTATACGACGAAGATCAGTATGCGTATAAGTGGTCAGATGACGCCCAACATTCAGTTCCCAGAGAAGCTGTATCTGGTTTTTATGATGGTTTAGACTTAGAAGATACAGGTGATTACGTAAAGCGTTCAGATGGAATATACTACGATTGCCTGACTGATTCGGATGTGGATTTTGATTTGGAATACGACAGTGATGATACAGACGATGATTCTGAATCGGAAATAAGTTTATACGACGAACAGGAATACGAATTTGAATAAATATATTAGTATACCATAAATGTCAGGACCTATTCTCTTTATGAATGGAAATTTCTTGAAAACGTTTACGGGGAGTGTCTTTTGTATTAGTATGATAATCACAATATTCATCGTGATCGACAAAGCGACAGCCACTTCGGGGTATAGTTGTGGAAGTAAGAAGGAAATGTAAACAACTCGAAGCCAAATGAAAACAAAACGTGTGACCGCAGGAAAAAAATGTTCGTGTAATATAAATGAAGTTACCTACCGCGCCGCAAGCTTTTCTTATTATATTCATCAGTGCTATAATCATTACTCTTGCCACAACGAACTCTTATCATACATGGACAGGTCGTAGTCATTACTGCGCGAATTGTGGATCCAAAAACTGCAACTGTAAAAAGAAGGAGGGATACACCACGGGATGTGGATGTGGTGCATAAATGTACTTAAACAATATCAACGTTATACGATTAAGATGGCGCCATACACCCCGCCTAACACGCATTATAGCGAGATGGATGTTTCTTCTTACTCGGATAACGAACTCTACAAATTTATCGGAAGGAATGGAAAGCGTTTCTATTGGCTGACTAAGTTTTTGGAACTCGCTTATATATGGTACGACAAGGAACGTAAAGTTATCGAAATATGGGGGCCGTACAGTTCTCTTCAGAATTTTCAAGCGCATCACGTCATCGGGTGTGAACTTGATTACGCGTGTGGAAGAACATAAATTAGACCTAAGTTAGAAATTTTGTAATAAAAAAATAAGAATGTTGAAACGACCGACTCACCGTTTTCACCCACCTACTACACCCAATGTTAGCAGACCTACTTCGGGTGTATTGGCTAATATAATTCAGGGGTTCAAGACAGAACCAACCCGTCCACAAAAACAGGAAAAATTCGCGATACAGGCTTCAAACGTGTACGCGCGCCTACTTGAAAAAAACTACGAGTACTACGGGGTATCGTTTAAATCACCTGATATCATCGAGTTACAACCACCAAAAAAACGCGCTAGGCAAGACGAGCCAGAACTCGATTTCGTGGATAAGGTATATCTAAAACTCGTAATCCTTAAGTCTGGTAAAGTCCGGGTCAAGCTTATACCGCATTTTCTCGAGTTGTGGTACAATTACTACTCCAAAGGTAAAAAACCACCAATTAAAATGGTTATCGCGGCTTATAAAGCCATTGGATTCTCAAATGAGTTTCTTCAAAGAATTACCACAAATCAAAAAAAGCGGGTCGAGTTTTCAAAAAAGATCGAAAAAATCATCGAAAAAATATTCGACAAATCTACGACGACTAAACGCAAAACTGCAAAACCAAAGGTTGAGGAAAAAGTGGAAGAAAAGGCTGAAGACGTCGAAACAACCGACGTCCCACTCGGCGATGATGACGATGATGACGACGATGACGGTCCGGAAGAAGATGAAGGTATTATCCCGGAAGAGGAAGAGGAAGACGCCGAGGAAGAGAATGTAGATGATGTCTGCGTCGACGACTTCGATGAATAACTGCACCTAAGTTAGATGTTTAATATAAAGAAAACAGATCATATTTACCAATGGGCTACATTGCATGGGATACCGAGACTTCGGGGCGTCCGCCCCCGAATGTCACCACCGTGACCCCTGAAAACTACCAGTTATGGAGTGGATGCAGAATGGCATCCATCGCAGCTATACAGTTCTCTCGCCATGGGCGCGAGATTGATTCACAACATAACATCGTCTATCCGGATGGATTCGTATTAGGTTCACATCAAGACGATCCAGTAGGTGCTACCGATATACATGGTATCACACATTCTTATGCACAGAGATGCGGGTTACCTTTTGTACAAGTATACGAAAAGTTTTTGGCCTTCATAAGAAAATCACGAGTTACGACACTCGTAGCTCATAATGCCAATTTCGACAAAAACGTTCTGTTTAGTGAATGTTACAGATACGGACTCTCGATTGAACCGTTTCGACATTTGAAGTTTGTGTGCAGTTTGGATGTGGCTAAATCTGCATTCCTCGATACTTCAAATAATCGCTGTGAAACACTGTTCAACTACATCACCGGTGAGACATTCCGTGCACACGATGCATTGGAGGATTCTAGGGCATGTGGTGTGATTTACTCAGTCGTACGGGATATTAAGTTTCACTGCAAACCTATTGATCTTGATACAGTTGTCGTCAACGTATCAGATGTTCCCGCTATTTCCGGTGCTAACTGGTTTAAAAAACCACTCGATGTCGCTAAATCCGTCATAGGTAAATACTATGATCAGACAGATAATGGTATTCGGCGCCGAGAAATTGTGGAGAAACTACGTAACGAAAACGAAGTGATCGATAATATCGTATCGGATGCTCTACGATTCCAATCTAGGCGTATGAAAGATATCGATAACAAAATGAATGCGGTGTTTGTGCAGCTCGGACTAAAGACAAAATTGTCGGATGCTAAGCGACTACTCATTTGTGATCACACGAAGGACGTTCTTCGAGGCAGGGTTACAAGTGAGACGTGTGATAAGAGGTATTATACACAAGAAATTTGTGTCATTCAAGGTACAAAGTATATTCTCACGGGGTACGCGGATAAATTGATCAGGGGTTCATCCGGAAAACTCGTCGTCGTGGATGTGACGGATCGCACAGACAGTCGTTTCAGGGGTTTAACCGAGGTTGATAAGGTCAGATGCCAAACGCTCATGAATATGCTTAACGTTGATGAATGTAGGTTTGAAGAGCAGCGTGGTGATGCAATTCACACCGAAATTTTGATGAGAGATACTGAGATGTGGAATAATACAATTCTTCCCAAACTCAAGAGATTTTGTGAATACGTGCACAGTCGTTTAGGAAAGTAATTTAAAGTTTGTAATGAATGATTAATTAATGGATCCCTCTAAGAAAAACGTAATCATCGCCTTCCCTGGTAAAGAGTTTTCTGGTACATTTCTTATGCAATGGTCAGAGTCTCTGTTAAAGATGACGCAACTTGGATATAAAATCGCACTCACGAATGATTATTCCGCTTACGCACCTTTCACACGTATGATGACTCTAGGTTTAGACACTATGCGCGGTAACGAACAAAAGCCATTCGACGGGAAGGTTGAATACGACGTCTGGGTGACGATCGATTCAGATATTATTTTTACAGCGAAACAACTTATCGAGCTTATCGAAGATACGGATAAATACCCAGTAATTTCGGGTATGTATAAAATGTTTAATTCTAAATACATCGCAGCCGTTAAGGAGTGGAACCTGGCACATTTCATAAAGAATGGTGTGTATGAATTTATCGACCTCGAAACGTTCGACAAGGACATTAAACATCACGAGGTCGCTTATACGGGGATGGGATTTATGGCTTGTACTCGCGAAGTACTAGAAAAGATCGAATACCCTTATTTCAATTATCCAACGGAAGAATTACAGGTTGATGGAAAGACGATTTCACAGATTTTCTCCGAAGATGTTTCATTTTCTAAGCGGGTTATTGATGCGGGCTATAAAATTGTAATCAACACAGACTTGCACGTTGGTCACGAAAAAAAGCTTATTATGTAATATGAACGTGACACTTATCTTGAGTTATTTTACAACATTGGCTGGAATAGTTTGTGTCGATACGGTGCGAATGATAAACGAGTATAAAAAAGTTGAGTCAAAGTAAACTACATGGATACTATTGATTACGACGATATGTCCGAGCCCACCCTTCCCCCCCAACGGGGTAGTGCATTTGTTAACGCGGTGTCCTTCGAGTGTAAGACGTATTTCATAGCTATGTTTAATACCTTTTGGCAATTCACACCCCAATACAGTCTCAATACTTTCAGATGGCTAAAGACCGCTATCATTGATGCACCGTGTCGCTTGATGCTTGATATTGATATCGAGCAGATACGACTTAAGCGAGAGTATATTTCTAAAATTAAGAAAGAGAACCTAAGTGAAGGCGACGTTTCGGAGAAAAATAAAGACGACTGATGACTTTTTACGTAAGTGTATATTCACACGAGTTTGCTATTGCTTTCTTGCAGGCTACAGCTCCCCTGTGCCCCGACGTCCAACGACGCATTTGGGAAGAAGTTTTACACACCCCGCATACACTCGTTCCGCCACCCGCACCTAGAAAATGTCCGGTATATTCAAGCTCCTCTATGAGGTCTTTACCACGAGATCTCTTCCAGAGCAAGAAACCTTCGCAGATAAACTACTGAAAGGTGTATACATAACAGCGTACAACGACTGCGGCGAAAAAAGAATAATTCACGATCCACGTGATACAGCTATTACAAAAGCTGACAAAATATTTGACAATAAACACGATTTAGAAATACTTCGTTTGAAATGTGAAGATTTGTTATCATATTTCAAACGTGTGGTTTTACCTGAAAGGCGACGTGATAAGGATTTCGAGATGCAGGATAGGCTCTGTGATTTGATTGATGACATTTATCTAGAAATTGACGATACAAAAGATATTTCATATGATCATCTCGTCACGAGATATGAAGTGTGTAAAGTGTACATTAAACGCGGACGTAGCTCATACAAAGATCTTAACAGACTTAAGTCGTGATGCTATTGTGAATATTTTCAACTCAAAAAACTCAAAGATGGATAAGTTCCATTCTCTCATGGCTCTCATTGATAAAAACGCAGAGGTTCTTCCCGACGGTGATTACCTCGAGATCGCGAATCTCATAAAGGAAATTCGTGATAAAGTCAAACCCCCGAGCTTTCTGCTTGATCAGAATGAACCTATGACAATGTCTCAGATGCCCGAATATTCACCGTCGATACGGTCAGCTACTCCTGAACAAGCGAACGTCACGGTGGACGTGACTTTACTTCACGCTGATTGGGCAAACACGGATAACGCTCGATACCCCGAGGAAGATGACGACGACGACGAGTACACACCATACAGGTTTAACACGGTCCCCGATACACTGGATATTGACACGATTCCGGGTCATGTGTACGATGCGATCATGGCGTCGCCTGACGGTGTGACTACGCGCTCGTATCGACGAGTGAGTGAGAGTGATTCGGATACGTACTACGAGGTTCAGTTTCCGAATGGAACCACGACTACATATTGCCCTCAGAGACACATGGAGTTTATTCACCGATAAGGTCAATCTCCTTTTCGTATGTATGTGACATTAGTATAGTTTTTAGATCTCTTGAAAATGTGATATAGTTTTTTGGAATATCTCCCCATAATCGTTCATTGCTCGTAAATGCGTCTATATTTCCATCTTCTAGTAGGGGCTGAAGAAGCATCCAATTCGGTTCGGTATACTTTATCTTTTTACATCCTTTAGCAAACTTCCTGGAATAGATATACCAGGCGGCAATACTCTTGTATATATGTATTGGTCGTTTTCCGCGTTCTAAACATACCCGCAGAGAGGGTACAACGAACGTATGAAATTTTGTAAAACCATCCATACATATACGTTCTAATTCGTCGACGTTTACTTCGCTCGAAATACGTTCTTCTACCGTATCCACGTAGTCGTATATATCAAAAGGTAGATCGATCTCTATAGAAGGTATGATTTCTTCTTTTTGAAGAGCTTTAAAATGTTGACGATGGATTTTATCATTCATTACCTGGTCAAATGTATCGTATCCAGAAAGAACGCCCATGTATGCGAGTGATGTGTGTGCACCGTTTAAAATCCGTATCTTCGTCTCTTCGTATGGTTCAATGTCTTTTGTAATGGTTGCACCCACTTCTTCCAGCTTTGGAAATTCTGATGCAAAATTATCTTCTATCACCCATTGGGTATATTCTTCTGTATGTACACATGTGTCGCCAAAAGATGGGAATATTTCCTCTATTTCGCGTCGAAGTTTATCAGTGGTTCTTGGTGTTATACGGTCGACCATACAAGAAGGAAACTTAACGTTGTTCTGTATCCATTCTGCGAGTTCGAATTGATTCGTTTGATATAAATAAGCCATAAACTGACTTTCCAGTACCCGGCCATTTCTTTGACCGTTATCACACGACATGATGGTTATGGGGCTGTTTCTGTTCCGTAATCCACATGCGAGGTATTCGTATAACACCGATCCAGGAGCGTATCCACTTTCGGTGACTGTGATTGTGATCAGATGAACGCTTGGGAGTGTTAGCATATGTTTTGCAACTGTTCTATTTTTAGACCAGTCTATGTAGTCTAGATGGGAGCGTACAAGTCTATATTTAGAAGGCGTTTTTACGATGTAGTCGTTTATTTCTCTGAACCCTTCATTACGTAAATTCACAGCGACGATCCCCCAGCGTAAATCACCCGTTTTTTCCATATAGTCATCCAAGTAGACGGCCTGGTGCGCTCTATGAAAAGCACCATATCCTATATGCACAATACCAGTTTGACACTTTGACGTGTCATAGGTCGTCTTATACATTACCTGACGTATGGTGAGAATTTTTTAAGATACATTATCACACTTAAGTAATTCGATGATTAAGAATATTCCAATGATATATTATGGAGAATGTTAAATCGCTCATGCAATCACTGGATTCTATATCCGGGATGATTCCCGAGGGTACGTATCTCGAAATGGCTAATAATCTGAAAGAAGTTCATACACAAATACCCCACGACGAGGACCCACCCGTAACAGATCGAAGAAGTTTGAGAATAGATATTCCGTTTATGCCCAGAATTCCGAATTCACTTGGAGAACTTGATGACGACCCCGAAACATATGACCCATTCGCCATTCCAGACGAGCCTTACGATGAACGATATTTTCCGTTTAGTTCTGAAATTCCTAATCTAGACGAAAACTTCAGAAATCCACGGGAAGGTTTCTTTGTTTGTTTTGAACGCAACCGTGACGGAAATGGAAATATGATTTCTCGCCCAGTAGAGAGGTGTTTGATTCGTCAGGATATCATCGCAATCGATATACATCATAAAGAATGTATCAAAAGGATGCGAGAGTTGAAACCTATCAAGAATATTACTACACGGGTCAAAGAGGATGCAATTAAGTCATATGTAAACGCACGACTTTTGAATCTTCAAACGTTTACATTTGAGTGTATGTGTAGAACCTATCCCCAATTATTTGCATACGATATGCGAGTAAGAATGTTTACACGTCGAGGAGAGTTCACGCGATTTGGTAAAGAGGTTGAGAGGGATATCTATACGGAATATATTGAAACACGGAATACTCTCACGGAATTAAAGTCACTCGATGCTCATACGGAATATAACTGGCTTATGCATGCAAAAAGAATTTCATTGGATCGAATCACGGAACTCAACGGTAGGTAGATTGACACCACCATTGGTTCCCACCAGAGTACTCAAACAAAATATGAATGAGAGCACCACCTATGAATAATTTTACAAAAAGTGGCGTGGTGTTCAGGCTGGGTATTCTATTTAAAACAGACAGGAGACCCACATTCAATATACCTATAACAATAGCTTCGAACGCGACGTGTTCAACCGGTCTGTGTTTCATTTGTAATTATGCGAGAAAAAAATATCAATACTATATAAAACAGTATGGCTAAGTTTGCTACCACTCTCAAGGGGCTTTCTAAGAACAAGATCGTCATTTTCATCGCCGGTATGATTCTCGCGACGATCATTATCCATTTTGCCTGCGGTGGTTTACACCAGTGCGCACCTTTCCGTTCCGAGTCCTATGAATCTCCGGAACAGCTCGAAGCTGAGCTGAACGCTCTTCTCCAAGAGATTTCTAAGGCCCCCGAATTACAAAGTATGGAAGGTGTCGAGGCTAACCCCGATATCGAAGTTTCCGACGACCAGTCAGCAGATCTTCAGGCCCTTCCCGAGGCGATGCCTGAGATGCCGGTCATGCCCGAGGACTCTGACGATGAAGGGGAGATGATGGGTGGTTCTATGGCGCCCGCCCCTATATCTCCTTAAAATTTTGTTAGCTTACTATAAATGGACAAGACCGAATATACCGACAAGCTCGCTGATGCAAAGGATCGGGTCGCTAAGACTATGAAACAGTCTATTATGGAACTGAAGGAATTTATTAAGAAGCGTGACGACTTCTATTCGAAGGACGTTAAGGAGATGGATTTTAAGGAACTCGAAGGTCTCGGAAAAGAGATGGAGGCGGTCATCGTCAGGGCAACATCTGCTTTAAATGCTACGGAGGGTATTAAACTCATGGGTGAACTTGATCGCTCGGTCGCAAAAATGAGAAAGGTTAACGATACACAAGATCAGATTCGAGTTGCGGAGGTTGAAGAGAATAAGGAAAGAATGAATTCCGATCTCGTGAGCGCGATGGACACTGTTCAATAAGATATAACTGATACGTATAATACATATCAAAAATCCCGTAATCCGGGATTTTTGATACGATAATAATATCATACAATGATAAGATGACACCTACAGACCTGCTGTTAGTCGGGTTGATTATATTGGTGTTACTATTGGTGTACTACTTCATGGGAAGGAAACGTGTACCTATTGAAATACCAGTGAAGTCAATAGAGCTCAAATCAAAGCCAAAACCAAAATCAATTCCACCCCCTAGACGAGTAGAGGTTCATTTAAATTCAGCCAATGTTTCTACTACGGAAGTTATTATGTTACGTACGAAAGAAGATTTGGTAAAAGAGATTGAAAAGGTTGTGGACACCAAAATTGAAAAAAAGAATGAAATGGCAAATGAAATTATGAAAATGGAATCCCGTGAGATCCATAGTCAGGAAGAGAAGACCGAAATCATAAAAGCCGAAACGGAAGAAGTTTTAAAAGAAAAGACGCGTGAAATTGTTAACGCGACTTCCGCGATTGAAGAACTTATGCAAAAGAGACGCAACGAATTCTTAAAAAAGAAAAAGAAGAAACAGGAAGATGAAGCGGCGCTTTTATTAATCCAAAAAGAACGAACCGCCACAGAGAATGCGAAAAAGCTAGCGGACATAAGACTGACGAGAAGGAATGCTTTAAAGAAAATGGAGGAGGCTGAAAAGAGTAAATCACAATTAGAGGTGAAAACGAGAGAGCAGGAGTTATTAAGACTGGAAGAAGCCCGAGCCGATGTAGAAGCTAAAAAAGTAGAATTGGAAGCGGAATCTAAAAATTTAAAAGAACAGGTGGATTCCGATAACCGGCAATTAGAGATTGACGAAGCGTTATTTCAAGAAGAAAGGGTAAAACTACTCGAGGAACATAAGAAATTAGAAACGGAATACATTAAATTAGAAGCGGAGCGATTAGAAAAGATAAAGGAAGCCGAAGCTGAATTAAACGAATTATTAGAATCTGAGAAGAAGCGCCAGGTTCAAATGGAGGCCGATGATGAAATATTAAGGCAAATAGAAACGCAAAAACTTTTAAAAGCTAACGAAGACGCACTCAAAGAATTGGAAGAGGCGGAGCTTGAACAGGAGCGAATGGATAAAGAACGCGAGGATGCTGAGGCTGCTATGAGTGATATTATACTTGAACAGGAACTGCAACAGGGCAAAGAGAGAGATGAGAACGTGCAACGGGGTGAAGATGAAGCATCAGTCGCACAGGCTGCACAGGACCTTCTACAACAGGAGTCTACAAATACAGGTGACGCTGACCAACAGGCGGAGCGTGACGCAGCGATTGCTCTTGAGCTATCTTCTCAATCGGACTGGGAGGATTTAACGATGGCTGAGCAGCAGGCTGCTATAGACGCTCGAGCGCAACTCGACGCCGATTCTACGGCCTCAGCACCTGCTGGTGGTGGTGAGAATCCGGTTGTGTTATTTGATTATGCTGCATACGAGCGGGGGGATCCTATGGATTGTATTCCGGGTGAGTGGTCGAAATGGGAAAAGAAAGGAGAAATATCTGAGGAGACGGAAACAATCGTGACCCACGGTCCTAGCGGCTGTGCAGGTACGGGGAATTGTGTGGAAAGGCCAACCGGTAGATGGAAACAGACGTATCAAAGAAATCAAACACCTCTCTCACCGGCTATGAACGGTGGAAAGGAATGCCCGTATACTGAGTTCAAACATGTTGTTCAGGTATCAAAAGAATGTAGCGAAGAGGACTGGAATCCATGGACTGATGTGGGAAAATCGTATTTCAAAGCTGGAGCTGGTGCGCGAGGATACGGGGCGTATTTACTAGATCAAAAGAGAACACGCGCCACAGAAGTCGTCGCGGATGGATGTAATTTACGAGAAGCTACTAGGACGATAGAGGGGCAAAAACGTCCTTGTACTGTGAATTGGGGTAATTGGGTGGGCGTTGGACCAGTGATGGAATGGAAAAAACCAGATCCTAATTGGCGACCAGGACCCGGCTCCCTCCCACAGGGATACGTCGGCACAGGTAAATTTTATCAAAAAAAACAAAGAACGGGAACGGTGGTCGATATAGGTACAGAAGCTGGTAGGTGTCCTACCACTGAGACTAAAACCGTGGATCTTGGACCTGAAGACTGTAAACTTAGTGGATGGACTGGTTATTCGTTTGAAAGAAACTGGAACTCTGGAAATAACTGGTACTCTAGAAAAAAGCGGACCAGATCTATTATTGCACAACCAAAATATGGAGGCGCTGCGTGTGGAGCTACAACAAATTACAGAGATGATCCAATATCGAAGATACACTGTAAAGTTGGTAATTGGAGTGGGTGGCATAATGGTTATACGGGTCACACCTATAGAGGAGCTTATACTTGCGTGCACACTGCTGCAGGTGTCAGGTGTGGTAATTATGGTCGTAGGCAAATCTATAGAAATGATAAGAGAACACGGGGTATTACGACACATCCAAATTGGGGGGGTAATGGATGTCCCGGATTAGTAGACACGAGAGAAACTAATATAACACCCCCACCCGCACCCAAGCCGGCACCGGCGCGCCGGTCACCGTCGCCGGCGCGCTCGTCGCCCCCGGCACGGGCGGGAAAATAGTCACGTACCCGAATACCACTTGGGCCACAAAGATTCGAATTTAGAAATTAGATGCTGATTAGGGGGTTTATCGACGGGCGAATTAACAAATATCGTACCTTGAGATCCTTCGTTTTCTACTAGATGATATTGTCCTTCTGGTATAAAAAGAATGCCACCTGCGCGAATGGTTTTGATTTTGAAATTTATATCGTTCGCTTTTAAAATTTCGGAAACTGTTTTAATATTTTTACCTGCGAGCTGTAACACCAAAGTTCGTTCTTTTTCAACATCGTCTATATCGAAAAGTAACCACCGTTTTTTACCGTGTAGCATATACACATATTGGTCGTAACAGTCGAAGTGTGAACTATACACCCATGGCGAATTCTGGATACGTAATATGGTATCTGAGCTTGGAGTATTCTTTATAACAGGTTTTACATAGTCGATAAGTTTTTGTTCATCGGGTGTACAGAAAGACTCCTTTATTTTTATCATCATCGTATTTTTACGAGATCTAAGCTCTTGATCGAAAATTTTTGAATATTTTGTTGTAAGTTCGTGACTGATATAACTTTGCTCGTCATCCATATTATCTAAATTGAATGTTCGAATAGAACCTTCTAAATTTTCAAAACGCTTTTGCATGTCATTCCACGAGTAAGGTCTCGTTGAGTTCGTGTAGTGAATGAATAGAATAACTATCGTTACAGTTAATATAATAATCAACGTATTCATTGCTATAATTGTCGTAGAATTATTTTCAGATGATATATCAATGAATATTTTACATGTCGTGTTATGTATTATTATAGTTTTATTCATACTGAGAAAATGGAACTATGCAGATTGGAAGTTCAAGCGTTGGTGTAAGCGCAGTGGGATACAATTTAGTAAGTTGGATGTGGGATATAATCAACATATGAGACGAGGGTTATACGCTACCGACGATATAAAAACTGGAGATATGCTGATAGAGGTTCCATTGACGTCGTGCATACATGAAGAAGTTTTACCGGATGCAACGCTTGTAGAAGGTGATTATATACTGTCGACGAAACTCATGTTACATGATAAATCGAGTGGTAAGTTTGAGGGGTACATGGACTACATGCCACGAGATCCACATCTTATAGCAGATTGGAGTGATACCGAGATTGACCGTATAAATTATCCACGGGGTTATGAACTCAGGGAAATGCAAAAAAAGGAGAATGAAATATACCCAAAATCAATGAAACGATATATGGACCTCGTTCGCTCGAGACGAATAATATACAGGTACGAAGCGTCACATGTACTTATGATGATACCGATGATAGACATGATTAATCACGGAACAACTCCTGAAAATAACGAATTCGAAATAGATGCACGGATCGAAGATAAATATATCAGACTCTATTCACCCAGAAATTATAGAAAGGGTGAAGAGATATTGATGTCATACGGAGATACCGAAAGTGACTATGAATCTATTGATCACCGTTTGTATCGACATGGGTTCTTCGCCTAATAATAATAATATCATACAGTGAATGAAGAATGAATCGATCCGCATCAGGCTTCCCTACCGGTACCCCAACAATGGCATGTTAAATACGACCACAATGATAATGTTTTTTTTTCTAAATAATTATAGATATCACATGAAAATTATTATTTTGTTCGTGGTAATTATTTTAGTCATTCTGATATATTATATATCAAAATCGACTACACCAGTGGACGTACAACTTCGAGTTCCAACTAAAACACCCCCATCTCTTACAGAGGTACAGGTATTCCTGGGTGATACCCCTAAAAAGGTTATAATGAGAACGAAGAAAGATCTCGAAGATGAGATTGAAAAGGCGGTAGATCGCATTCTTCCAGTGAATAGTGTTAGAGACGAAATTAATGACGTGGAAGCGCGACTCATGGATCGTCAAAAGCAAAATTTAGAAGAGATACGATCAAAAGCTGAGCAAGAAGCGAGGGCTAAAGAAGCTGAACTGGTCGCTAGAAAAAAGCGTTTCAATGATATGTTAAAACAAAAAAAAGAAGAGATCGCTCGTAAAAAGAGTAAGATCCAGGAAGAACGAGCGGCTAAATTATTAATAGAACGTGAACAAGAACGTTTAAATAAAGAAAAACGCTTAGCGGAACTGAAACTTAAACGACAAACGGCTCTGGATCGGATGCAGACGATTCAGAAAAAACAAAGTGAGAAAGAGAAAAAAACAAAGGAAGAAGAGCTACGGCTTTTAGAACTAGCGCGTCAAAAAGTGGAAGAGGACAAGATTGTGGCGGACCGGGAGGCTAAAGAACTTCAAAAAAAGATAGAAATGGATCAGTTAAAAATGGAAGCTGATGAGGTTAAGTTTCAACAAGAGCGCACCAATCTCATCGAGCAACAAAAACTACTCGAAAAAGAATACGAAGCTTTTCAGGAAGAGCAGACTCTTAAAGTACAAAAAGCTAACATCGAATTAGAAGAACTTCTCGTGGTTGAAACTGAACGCCAACGTCAAATGGAAGAAGAAGGTGAGAAACGACGAGACGTCGAGAGACAGAAATTATTACGTGCAAATGAACAAGCACTCAAAGAATTAGAAGAGGCGGAAGCTGAACAGGTTAGAATGGACGCGGAAGACGTTGAGATGAGGCGACAGTTTGAATCCGAGTCGGCGATTGCGGAAAATGCGCAAAGAGCGAGTACGTCACAATCACAGGCTGAATACGACGCTAAAATAGCGTCTGATCAGGCTTTATTCGATACACAGGTATCTGAATCGGAGAGAACGGGAGACGCAGAACAAAGAGCGGAACGTCAGGCGGCCACCGATCTTGAATCTCAGTCACTAGAAGATTTTAATAAACTTACAGAGGAAGAAAAAGAACGCGAACGTGTAGCGGCGACTAAACTCGCCGAAGATTCTAAAGCAGGTGGAACGACCGTACCCGAGGGAGATAACTCATCGTTGAATTTTGATTATGATGCATATATGAGAGGTGAAGCTATTCCGTGCGCTGTGGAGCCATGGGGTGAGTGGAAGAAAGTTGGTTCTTTGATAGAGGAAACTGAAACTATTGTATCCGGGCGAATGAACCAGAAACGCGAAATACAGACGGGGCGTTGGAGCCAAAGATGGAAACGAGAGAGAAAAGAAATTAGACCAGCGTTAAATGGCGGTCGATGTATATTAGAAGAGTTGAAATTTACTTCACAGGCGTCTAAAGGCTGTTCAGAGTCTGATTGGAATCCATGGAAAAATGTGGGTGATCCTTATAAACAAAAAAGGGGCAACCAATGGAAATGGTATGTAAACCAGGAAAGAGATCGCGCAACAGCTGTCGTAGCGGATGGATGTAACCTGCGAACCGATGCAAAGAGAACCGAATTACCCGCTCAGAGTTGCAGATATTCCGGGTGGTCCGCGTATAGAAACATAACTGGTGCGTATGAACAAACTAAAAGTGTGAGGGTGGGGCGTGGGTCAGTTAATAAGAAAACGGGTAAATGGGTTGTAAAACAACAAGCCACGAGAAGTATACTTGAACAAGCTAAATACGACGGCACACCATGTTCGAATAGCGGTTTAGCAACTACACGAGAAGTTGTACTAGACCCTGTAAATTGTACCATGAAAAGATGGGGACCATGGTACTCTATCTCTGATAGAATAGATAGAGTATGTCGCAATCTAGGATTGCGCCGTGGTAGATCATGTACAGACACTCACTATGCTCGTCAGAAACGAACTAGGGGTGTTCATCGACCAGCAGCTTATGGGGGTGCGGGGTGTGGGACGAGTGAACAAGTTAGTGAAACTAAACGAGATCCTATTACTTGTATAAGAAGTTGGGGTGCATGGTATAACTACGGTAGTCGGAGGTGTATACCGGGCTCGGGTCGGGGCAGAAACCGAAAACCCCGTAAGTGTTTCACCCCACAAAGACGCGATGCGACGATTTCCAGACACCCACAATACGGCGCTCCTGCATGCGGTCCATTAACAGAGATTAAAGAATAAAGTGTCGTCGCCATATTTTTTCTGACGACACGATAATGATAATAAAATATCATATTTAAATAAGATGATGAGTATTAACATTCTATTAATTATTTTGGTAGTCCTCGTTTTACTAATGATAATAGTCTATTATTTACGGGAGGACAATACGGTAGAAATTTTACCAGAGGAACCACCCGTTATAGTATCAAAACCCTTACCACCACCAGTTTCAGTAGAGGTGCACATGGATCCAAGTAATATTTCAGTGGTCGAAACTGTAACAGCGCGCACAGTGAAAGACGTCGAAAAGAAAATCGATGAGATTGTAGAAAAAAAGGTTTCACAACAAAATCAGGTAGTCGAGGAAATGAATAAATACGAAGCACGAAGTATAAACACTCAGAAAGAAAGAGTAAACGAATTACAAAAAGAAACCGAATCGACTTTGAAAGAAAAGAATAAAAAAATTTCTAATATGAAGTCGACGTTTGATCGTATTGCAGAAAAAAAGAGAGAACTCGAAAAGATAAGAAGTAGACGACAGGCTGAACGTGAAGAAAAACGTCTCATTGAAAAGGAACGTATAAGACTGGCTAATAAAAAGCGAGCAAATGAGTTAAAACTACAGAGACAGGCCGCTCTAGAAGAGATGGAAAAGGCAAAACGTGAACAAGATGAGAGACTGAAAAAAATAAAAGAGCAGGAGGTGTTACGTATAGAAAAGGCTAGACAAAAAGCGGAAGAAGATCGAGTAGCAGCGGAGCGTGAGGCGGCGGAAATAAAATCAAAGATGGATGAACAGGCTAAACAGAATGAAACGAAAGAAATGATATACCAACAGGAAAAGGTTGAATTACTAGAACAACAAAAAACACTTGAACGCGAATATACCGAGTTCCAAAAGGAGCAAGAAAGTAAGATACAAGAGGCTGTAAAAGATTTGGACGAACTTGTAAATGTGGAAACCAAACGACAGGAGAAACTGGAAGAAGACCGCAAAAGGTTACGTGAAGAAGAGAAGCAAAAATTGATGGAGGCAAATAAAGAAACTCTTAGGATGTTATCCGAGGCTGAGGCTAACTATGCTAAGAGTGAAAGGGAATCCGACCAACTCAAAGCAAGAGTAGAAAAAGATAGACAGCGTGAAGAAACACTGCAGCAGGCGGAACTAGATCGAACAACGCGACAACACGATGAAAAGACGAAAAGAGATGAATTGCAATTTAAACAAAAGCAAAACATGTCGGAGATGAGGGGTGTGCAGGAACAAAAAAGGACGGAGCAACAAGCGAACAGGGATATGGAGATGGCCGAAAGACGGCAGGAGGGTCTGGAGAGAAGAACCGATGCGCAACAGAGACAGGCGGAGGCGAGGGAAAGTCAGCAAATGAACGCGGGTGCTCCTGTATATTCAAGTGAAGACCATCAAGCGCAACTTGGTCAAGGGGGGAAACAAGAGCGAGAGAAGACGGAGCGCGAACGTTTCAACGAGAAACGTCGTAGCGAGGGTTCGCGACAAGCTAGTTTAGAGCTTGCAGCAAAATTGAAAAAGGCTAATGAAGAAGCGAAGGCGAAAGCGGCTGAACGAGAGGCGGCGCGTATAGAAAGAGAGACAAAGGCCAGGGAAGAATTCAAAAAAAACCAATTGGCTAAAAAGAAGGTATACGAAGATAGACTTGCCGAGCGTAAGAGAATAGAGCAAGAGCGAATCGCGGAATTCAGAAAAAAAGCGGAAGAGAAAAAACGTGAGATAGAAGAAGCCAAGGCCAAGGCCGCGGCTGAAAAGGCGGCAGTTGAAGCCAAGGCTAAGGCTGAGCGGGAAGCTCTTATGAACGAAAAGCAGCTGGCCAAACAACGTGAAATAGACGCCGCTGAGGCCAAGGCCAAAGCCGAAGCTGAAGCCAAGGCCGCGGAAGAAGAGAAGATACGTCTCGAAAAAGAGAAGCAGGAAAAGGCCGCTCATCAAGCATGGTTGCAACGGCAGCAACGAAAGAAAGCGGAAGAAGAAAGACAAGCCGCGTACAAGAAGCGAGCAGAGGATGCCGCCAAGAGGCGACAAGAAGCCGCCAAGAAGCGACAAGAAGCCGCCAAGAAAAGGTACGAAGAATGGAAGGCTAAATATGGATAAAATCTTACATAAAATACGGACTAAAACTCGCCAAGAGACATACACGAAACCTTACGTATTTAAATTACGTCGTAACATGTCTCCTGGGGATTTGTGAAAATGTACCCA